>Ga0137433_1000106_pt1 | contig 45459 bp, 41 predicted proteins | sample EasRivERMZT840_2_FD_102335 | JGI IMG/M metagenome (GOLD analysis project Ga0137433, IMG submission 102335) | Soil microbial communities from meander-bound floodplain in the East River, Colorado, USA - East River MetaG ERMZT840_2 | ecosystem: Environmental > Terrestrial > Soil > Floodplain ...
TCTCCGTCCACGAGCAGCATCGCTTTGCGGGCGCGTATCGCGGAGCACCCGCGATTCGGTATCCCGATGTGAAACACGAATTCGAAGGCGGACTTCAGAGAGGGTGGGCGGTGATGTCCTGCCTTCGAATTCGTGTTTCACATCGGGATACCGAATCGCGGGTGCTCCGCGATTTATGAGCGAGTAGGTCACGCTCATCACGATGTATCGATTCTTCGCCGCCGTGTTGAATACGCTCGACCGGTAGGTGAAACGACAATCCTCTCGTGAAAGCTCCACGATCGAGCCGATCTGCCGATCGTATGCGCGGACGCTCTGCAAGACTTCGGACACTTCCTGGCCGTAGGCGCCGACGTTCTGGACGGGCGTTCCTCCAACTGAGCCGGGAATCCCACTCAGGCATTCGATTCCAGCCAAATCCCTCTCGACCGAAGCGGCCACGAGACAGTCCCAGTCCTCGCCCGCGCCTGCGCTGACGCGCATGCGATCTTTCTCCGGATACCAATCGAGCCCGCGGATACCGACCTTTATGACCAGCCCCGGAAAACCCGTATCGGCGATCAACAGGTTCGAACCGCCGCCAAGAATGAAGACGGGAAGGTCTTTGTCTTTCGCGAAGTGGATTGCTTCCAGAACAGCGTCTTCAGTGAGGGCGTCGGCGAAATATCTGGCCGGGCCGCCTATTCGGAATGTCGTCAATGGCGCCAGCGCCACATTCTCGTGGATGAGTGCTTTCAAAGCCGTTTCAGTTTAACATCTGCCGACATGCGAAAACTCCGAGCTGCACTCCTCATTTTTCTGCTTTCTGTCACAACGTCCCAGGCGCAGACACAGACTCGCAGGCAGCCCGCGCCGGTCATGGGGGTGGCGGGTGCAGACTGGCTGATCCGACCGGAACGTATTAAAGAAGAAGACCCGGACCGGATGCTCGCAGCTCTGGAGATCAAGAAGGGTTCCGTCGTGGCGGATATCGGCGCGGGTGTGGGCTATCACGTCTGGCGTCTTGCGGAGATTGTCGGGCCGACCGGCAAGGTCATTGGCGAAGACATCCAGGAGGGTATGATCCAGCTCATGCGGAAAAACATCGAAACCCGCAAGCTGCAGAATGTCGAGATCATTCACGGAACTCCCACCGATCCGAAACTGCCGAAAAATTCGCTGGACCTCGCGCTGATGGTGGACGTCTACCACGAGTTTTCCGATCCTGTCACGATGATGCGCTACATCAAGGATGCGATGAAGCCGGACGGCCGTGTCGTGCTGGTCGAGTTTCGAAAGGAAGATCCAAACGTCCCCATTCAGCCGCTTCACAAGATGTCCGTCGGAGATGTGCGGGCGGAACTCGAACCAATGGGATTCCGGTTTCAGCGCTCGATCGACTTCCTGCCCTGGCAGCACATTTTGATCTTCACAGTCGCAAGGTAAGACGCTCTGAACTATCCCGTTGCGATTCTGATCGTCTACTCGGTTCTCTTCATCGCCTTCGGACTGTTCATTTCCCGCCGGGTCAAAAAGGCAGACGATTTTCTTGTGGCCGGGCGCAGCCTCGGGCCAGGCCTGATCGCAACAACTTTCCTTGCCGCCAACATTGGCGCCGGTTCGACTGTGGGCGCAACCGGACTTGGTTATCAGTACGGCCTTGGAGCCTGGTGGTGGGTGGGATCCGCAGGCATCGGTACGCTGATTCTGGCCAACACCGTCGGGCCGAAGATCTGGGAACTCGCAGCCAGATGGGGTTGGCGGACGGTGGGCGACTTTCTGGACTATCGCTACGATCGGCGTGTTCGTGGATTGGTCGCGGTCCTGCTTTGGTTCGGAACGTTGATGATCCTTGCAGGCCAGCTCATCGCCATTTCGCAGATCCTGGAGGTGGTCGCGGGTCTGCCCAAGTGGCAGGGATGCGTCATCGGAGGTGTCGTGGTCACGACGTACTTCGCGGCCGGCGGACTGCTGGCCTCGGCGTGGGTCAACGTGATCCAACTTACGGTGAAGCTCGCAGGATTCGCGCTCGCCCTGCCATTCGGCCTGGCCGCGGTAGGTGGGTGGTCGTCACTTCAGCCGGCACTGGAGAGTTCATCGTCACTGGGAGTCGGAGGCATCTGGTCCTTTGCGGCGATCCTTGTGCCATCCTTCATCATCTCGCCTGGATTGATTCAAAAACTGTACGGCGCGCGTGACCGGCGCGCGGTGCGCATCGGTGTCAGCTGGAATGCGTTTGTGCTGTTGGCGTTTGCGTTCGTGCCCGCAATCCTTGGTGTGATCGCTCACTTACGGTTTCCCGATCTGGCGAATCGTGAACTGGCGCTTCCAATGGTAATGACGCAGCTCATGCCGGAGTGGCTGGGACTGCTGACGCTGGCGGCTGTGTTTTCCGCGGAAGTCAGCGCGAGTGATGCGATTCTGTTCATGCTTTCCAGTTCTTTGAGTGTCGACCTTTACAAAACGTTCCTGCGACCGGAAGCCTCCGATCGAAGGCTTCTTTTTGTCAGCCGAATGACTGCAGTCGCGGGAGCATTCCTGGGAGTGCTGCTGGCGATCGGCCTTCCGTCGATCATTTCGGCGCTCCAGATTTTTTACACATTGATGGCCGTGGCGTTGTCCGCGCCGTTGATCGTCGGTCTCTACTCGCGTAAGGCAACGGCGCGGCGCGCGATCTGGGCGATCGTTGCTTCAGTGGCGGTGACAGCAATCACTCAATCGCCACCGTTGGGAATAGCAACGGCTTTCGTGGTAATGATTAGGCCATGAATCGCCGGGTTTTCCTGGGGACGCTGGCCGCAGGGACGGTTTACGGGCGTGCGGGAGGTGTCATGTCGACGCAACAACTGCGCGAAGGATTTGTTACGGACATCGACGGCATCCGCGTCGGCCATTTTACGGAATCGCGGCGGCCCACAGGCTGCACTGTTATCCTGTATGAACCGGGCGCCGTTGCCGGTGTCGACGTTCGCGGCTCTGCGCCTGGTACTCGCGAGACGGATCTGCTCAAGCCCACAAACCTCGTCGACAAGGTAAACGCCATTGTTCTTGCCGGAGGCAGCGCGTTCGGACTGGAAGCTGCGACAGGCGTCATGCGCTACCTGGAAGAGCAGAATGCGGGCTTCGCCACTCCTGCCGGCAAAGTGCCGATAGTACCGGCCGCAATCCTCTACGACCTGAATGTCGGCGATGCAAAGATCCGGCCCAATGCCGATGCCGGATACAAGGCCTGCACGAATGCGAAGAGCGGCCCCGTCGAAGAGGGCAGTGTAGGCGCAGGCGCTGGCGCCACAGTTGGAAAGATCGGCGGTGGCACGCCGATGAAGGGCGGTATCGGGACGTCCAGCATACGGCTCGCAAACGGTTTGGTCGTTGGCGCCATCGTCGCAGTGAATTGCGTTGGCGATGTGATCGATCCGAAGACCGGCAAGATCGTTGCGGGGGCCCGGACGCCCGACGGAAAGTCGTTCGTCAACATCATGGACGCCTATCGGGCCGGCCGAGCCGGCGCCACCCCGCTCCAGAACACGACCATTGGTGTGGTCGCGACAAATGCCCGCTTCGATAAAACCCAGATGACGAAGATCGCCGAAATGGCCCATGACGGCCTGGCGCGCGCGATCAACCCCACCCACACCCCATCTGACGGCGACACCCTATTCGCTTTGTCCACCGGTTCTTCCAACTCCACTCCGAACCTCACCGCGATTGGAGCCCTGGCCGCGGAAGCAGTCTCGGAGGCGATTCTCCGCGCTGTGATCAAGGCGAAATCCGTGCCCGGATTCCCAAGCTATAGCGAAATCGCGAAGTAGAAGTCAGCTGCTCCCACCCTCTCCCTCCGGGAGTCTCCGGGAGAGGGTGTTTTTGCAAACTGTAACCGTAAATTGCTCCTGTCCAATGACCGGTGTAAATGCCGATGCAAATGCAATTGATCAACGGCAGCGGCATTGGCATCTGCACCCTGCATTGGATAGGAACAATTGACAGTTACATTGAGGAGAAGCGTTCCCTCATTCGGCCCGGCCCACCAGGCCGGCCTTATACAACCGTTCATCCATCTGCATCCGGCGGGAGACGCCATTCAGGATCGAAGTGTGTTTGATTTCGCAGAGATACTCCGGAATGGCCCACAAGGGCTCTTCCGACATCATCCAGTTGATGGAATCAAAGCGGGTCAGGTTCACCGGCCGCGAATAGCCGCGCAGGGTCTTTTCACCCTGCAGATTGTAGTAATGCTCAAAGTACGACATCACCAGCTCACGCAACGTGCGGTAAACCGGTGACCGGAACCGCAAGCCGGCATAGTTGGATTTGCCGATGGCGCCCCAGCAGCCATTTGCTCGATACACGGCGATGACGTGATCGTCGTCCCGGACCGATTCGAGATCCAGAATCAGCGGAGGACGGCCGCCCGTTCGCAAAGCAGCCGCTGCGAACAGAGCTCCTTCAAAACAGTGCGCGGTGTTGTATTCAAGAACCAGCCGGGGCGACAGGCACGTGTCGCCATCCTTTTCTTTGTTGTACGGAAGATCGTCCAGAAACTTCTGGATCTTTTCAGGGGTCGTGAGCTTTCGGAGGACTTTATGCATTCTGGATGACGTTTCGAATTTCATCGGGAATTCGCGTCGACTTGAAGGCCGTGTCCACGCACACAACAGTTACGTATCCGGAGGCAAGCCGGTCACTGGTCAAATCGTCCACGATCTCGAAATCATATCGGATGGTCTTCTCACCGATGATCCTCGGATTCAGCCGCACTCGAATAGCTGCGCCATGCTTGATAGGCCTGGAATATTTCGAGAACGCCTCGACACGTGGCATCCAAATTCCAAGTTTTTCGATGAGGGGTTGCCGCCGCAAACCCGCAGCCCGGAACATTTCTTCTTCGGCCTGCTCAACGTATTTAAAGAAATGAGGGTAGTAGACAATGCCGGCGGCGTCGACGTCGGCCCAGTAGGTTTGGAATCGGGTCTCAAACATCAAAACCCGATTCTACGTTAGAATTGACGTTTTTTAGCGGATGACGGGGAACCAATTGAACCGGAACCGCATCTAAGGGGTCACCAGGGTATGAACCGCGCAATCCTATTTTTCCTTCTGGCGACACCGCTGTTGGCCCAGCAGAAACCCGCCACCACACAAAACCCACTTGATACGCTCCACAATCAGGCCAAAGCCGTTTTCGAAAAGGCCGGATTCCCGTTTTCTGAAGATCAGGAAAGATCGATCTCGCTGATGATCGAAGACCGGCGGGTGGCATCCGAGGATTTATTCGGCCAGTTGATGGACTTTCGCAGCGGCCCCGTTCAGGGCCAACAGCAGGATCGAGCAGTGGCGGCGATCAAGTGGATGAACGACGAATTCCGTAAGCGCCTAAGGGAATATCTCACCGAGGAACAGATTCCCATTTGGGAAAAGTACGAAACCGGCGATGGCGTTCGCGCGTTGGACGACCTGATCAGAGAGTTGACCGGCGGCAGTGGCCCGAAGCAAGAGACGCAGTTCATGCGCATTATCAATAACTCGTTTACTGCAGAGCAAAGCTGGTTCAGCGGCGGCTCAGTTAATACGGACGTTGTCCAGCGGGCGGGCCTCGGCGCATACCACGGTAATTTTGCATATCAGTTCAAAGACGAAGCACTGAACGCACGGAATCCCTACGGCAAGAACAGGCCCCCCTACCAGGAGCGACGCACAAATCTCAACCTCAGTGGCCCTGCGATCCGCAACCGGCTGTCGTTCAACGTCAACGCAAACCACAACGTCCGCGAAACTGCAGGGACTATTGCTGCAAAAACCCCCGATGGCGACGTCAACCTTGGAATTGCTTATCCCAACTACGGCCGCTATTTCGGCGGAAACGCGACGTACCAACTCTCCAATGTGCACTCTCTGAACTTCGGGACGAACTTGGAAAAGTGGAGTTACAAGAATTCGGGTATCGGTGGATTCAACCTCCTCGAACGCGCGTCTGAAGGCGGTGGGGACTTCCGCAATTTCTACTTCAACGAGACCGCGGTTATATCCGATAAAACGCTTTATCGGACGAACGTCAATCTGTGGTGGAACAACGACGAACAAACCCCTGTCACGAACGCCGTGACCATCGATGTGCTCGGCGCATTCGGCAGCGGTGGCGCACCATATCGCGGCAGAACCGAACGCCGGGGTTATAACGTCAGCAATTTGTTTTCACATTCCGGACAGAAGTTCAGTTTCAAAGCCGGCTTCGACGGCGGTTATAGAAAGTCACGCAGCGTCTCGGAGGACAACTTCTTAGGTTGGTTTACCTTTACGAACCTCGATACGTATCGGCAGGGCATCGCGGAGACATATCGGCGCACATTTGGCAATCCGGTACTTGAAAACGGTCAGTTCGAGATGTCGGCATATGCAGAAACCGACATCAAGGTGAACCAGAGGCTCACCACCATGTTCGGCGTGCGCTATGACCATCAGTCGAACCTCGCAGACCATAACAACGCAGCGCCCCGCGTCGGTTTCGCGTACGCTGCAGGCCGCTCGACCGTGGTGCGCGGCGGTATCGGCATCTATTACGACAGACTCTGGGACTGGGTCGCCGAAACACTGAAACGATCGGACGGTACGCGGCAATACGAGGTTGTCGTGAAAAACGCCGCTTTCCTGGATCCGCTTGGTACGGGTACAGCAAGCCCCACGCCGCCGCCATCGATTCGAGTCAGGGATCGTGATCTTGCTGCCCAGTACAACGTCATTACCTCGGTCTCTGTTGAGCGCACGTTCAAGAACAACCTGTTCGTCAGCGGTCGCTATGAATTCCGCCGGGGGCTGCACCTGTTCCGAAGCCGCGATTTGAATGCTTCGCTACCTGGTCAAACCGTCCGTCCTGATTCGAACTACGGTAACGTGCTGAACCTGGAATCGACCGGAGCAGCGCGCTCTCACGTCATCACGATATCTGCCAGGCAGCGGTTCAGCATTTTTAACGTGAACGGCAGTTACACGTTCTACCGCCAGTTCAACGACGGCGGCGATTTCTTCGGTACCCCCTCGGATAACTTCAACCTGGGCGCCGACTGGGGGCGGACCGGCACGGCTCCACATCAGTTCAACATGACCATGAATGCCCGATTGTTCATGGGCGTGTTTTTAACTGGAACGATGAATGCGAATGCGGGCAATTTCTATAACGTCACGGTCGGCGCCGACTGCAACGGCGATACCAACATCAACGATCGACCCACAGATGCCGCTTTGAAGGAGTACCTCACGGATCTTGCGGCGTTCCGCCAGACCAACGACCGCAGTCGTGTGAAAAGCGGGACCTATTACTGCGGAATTCCCGGCACAATCGTAGGGCGGAATCGAGATCAGGGTCCGGGCTTCCTGAACTTCAATTTCAACATCTCGAAGGCGTTCTTTATCAAGTCCAACGGCACAGCGAATTCAGGGCCTAACGTGAACCTGTTCGCAAACATGAACAACGCGTTCAACCGCACAAACCGGGGAACACCCTCCGGAATCATGACCTCGATCGATACTTTCGGACTGCCGTACAGCGCGCGAAATGCGCGCGAGGTTGAAGTCGGACTCCGCTTCCAGTTCTAAGCTCTGACCCCGAATTGCTACACTCCTTGGAATGGAGATGTTCTTCTCCGATTTCGCAGCGAACCTTGGGGGTCCCAAGAATCCGCTCTATCAGTTGCATGAACGATTGAAGGCTGAAGGGACCGAAGTCGCCGACCTCGTGCGCGGCAACGTCAACGAGCACGGCATCGTTTACCCGCCGGACATTCTTGCAGACATCCTAAGGCAGGCTGCGGACGCGGCCCGCGTTTATCGTCCGGATTCGATGGGGCAACTTCCCGCCCGGGCCGCAATTGCCGAGTACTACCGAACCTTGAATGTTCCGGTTGAACAGATCCTGATCACTCCGGGAACGAGCGTCTCGTACTGGTACTGTTTCAAGCTGCTTACGGAAAATGGTGACGAGGTCCTTTGCCCACAGCCGTCGTATCCGCTGTTCGATTACATTGCGCGGCTTGCCGGCGTGTCCATGCGGCAGTATCGACTCGACGAGAAACGCGGCTGGGCGATCGACCTCGATCACCTTGAAAGCCAGATCACCGCGGGCACGCGGGCCATCATTTTGATATCGCCTCACAATCCCACCGGCATGGTTGCCGACGATGACCAGCTTCGCGGTCTGGCGGAAATCGCAACGCGTCATGCTCTTCCGATCATCTCGGACGAAGTGTTCTGCGAATTCCTTTTCGGTATGGAATCCTTCCCGCGAATCGCAGCCACAAAGGCGCCGCTCGTGTTCACACTGAACGGGCTTTCCAAGATGTTTGCCTTGCCGGGCATCAAGATCGGCTGGATGTCGATTACCGGCGACACAGCGCTGGTCCGGAAGTCCGTTGCGGCGCTTGAGTTGATCTCAGACACGTTTCTGCCCGTCAACGAGATCGCGCAATTCGCCGTACCGGGGATACTTCGACAGGGTGCCGGGTTTTTGAATGATTACAAGCAGTGGGTTGGGCAATGCCGTGCCGCCGCAGTCGAAGGGCTGAAGGCAGTCTCGTATTCGCAGCCCCAAGGCGGCTTCTACATCACAGTGCCCATCCCACGCGATGAAGAAGAAGCAGCGGCCGAGCTTCTGCAGAAAGACCGAATTCTGGTCCATCCGGGTTACTTCTACGACATCGCGCCGGATCACCTGGTAATGACGTTCATCGACGATCCGGGATCCGTTAAGGGACACTTCGAAAAAATTTCCAGCGTTGTTTGCTAAAATCACCGCTTGATTTCCACAAAGGCACCCAAGCTCATTACACCGGAAACACCGCCGTCACCACGACCGGACGAAGCGGAGAGCTTCGACGTCTGGGGATTTCGCGACACCCGGTTCGACTTCAGCGAGAACGGGCATGTCATGATTCGGGGCTCGCGATACGAACTGAGCGGCAAGGAATTGCCGCGATTCCTGCCATGGGTTCGAGAGGTGCTGGAGTGCGACGTCAATCCTGGAAACGTCCATCAGCCCCAGTACCCGACGTCGATTCCTGAATCGCATGTCCAGCCAGAGTTTTTCGCAGCGCTGGAAAAATTCCTGCACTCAAATCAAGTCGATACGAGCGGAGAGAGTCGTCTGCGCCACGGCCACGGACACACGCAGGAGGAGATGTATTCGATCAAGTACACGAGGCTTGGCCGCATTCCGGACGTTGTCATCTACCCGGAAACAGAGTCCCAGGTGACATCGCTCATCGAGGTCGCAAAGGCTCACAACGTAACCCTGATTCCATACGGCGGCGGCACCAACGTCACCGATGCATTGCGTTGCGATGAGCGGGAACAGCGGACCATCGTGTCGGTCGATATGCGGCGCATGAATCGTATTCTTTGGATCGATCGCGAGAACATGATGGCCGCAATCGAGGCGGGCGCAGTCGGCCGGCACATTATGGCGGAACTGAGGAAGCACGGCGTCACGATGGGCCATGAACCGGACAGTGTCGAGTTCTCCACGCTCGGCGGCTGGATCGCAACAAACGCCAGCGGTATGAAGAAAAATCGCTACGGCAATATCGAAGACCTCGTGCTCGACGTCACCGTGGCGACGGCGGACGGCAAGCTGGAGCGGACCAGCGCGTCGCCGCGGGAGTCGGTCGGACTCGACTTGCGACGCCTGATGTTCGGATCGGAAGGAACGCTCGGGATCATTACCTCAGCCGTCGTCAAGATCTTCCCGCTGCCTGAGGTCCAACAGTATGGATCGGTGCTCTTCCCGACCTTTGAGGCCGGATTCAAATTCATGTATGACCTTGCGCGGGAGGCGACACCGCCCGCAAGCGTTCGTCTTGTGGACAACCTCCAGTTTCAGTTCGGACTCGCGCTGAAGCCGAAATCAAGTGGAGGGCTGGCTGATCTGAAGAGCAAAGCCGAAAAGTTTTTTGTCACCAGGATCAAGGGCTTCGAACCTTTCAAAATGGTTGCCTGTACGCTCGTCTTTGAAGGAACGCGCGGCGAAGTCACTCGGCAGGAAAGCGATCTTTATCGGATTGCCGCACGCCACGGCGGAATGAAGGCCGGGGCGGAAAATGGCCGGCGTGGCTATCAGCTCACCTACAGCATCGCGTATATCCGCGACTTCCTCATGAACTACTACATCATCGCGGAGTCGTTCGAGACGTCCGTGCCGTGGACCAGCGCGCTGGCGCTCTGCGAGAACGTGAAGCGGCGGCTCACCGACGAATACGCGCGGCGCCGCCTGCCCGGAAAGCCGTTCGTGACGGCCCGTGTGACGCAGGTCTATCGCACAGGCGTCTGCATCTACTTCTATTTCGGGTTCTATTACAAAGGGATTCCGAATCCGCAGGAAGTCTATCTGGAGTTGGAAAACATCGCCCGGGATGAAATCCTGAACTCCGGAGGCTCTCTCTCACATCATCACGGCGTCGGGAAGCTTCGACGCGCGTTTCTGCCGCGGATCATGTCGGAAACAGCGATTCAATGGAAGCTCGGGTTGAAGAAGAGCCTGGACCCACGGAACGTTTTCGGCGCGGGCAATCAGGGTCTGGATGGCTGAACGTCGAGGAACGTGGGCCATCATCACCGGCGCTTCATCCGGAATCGGCAGGGCGCTCGCTTTCGATTTCGCCGCGGGCGGGTTCAATCTGCTGCTCACCGCGAGAAACCAAACAGCTCTGGAAGAAGTAGCGTCGCAGTGCCGCGCGAAACACAGTGTCGAAGTGGATGTGGTCGCGGCGGATTTGTCCTGCCCGGAGGCCGTGGAGGATCTTGTCCGCACCCTCAAAGACAGCCGGCATAGTTTCGAAGTCCTGGTGAACAACGCGGGCTTCGGCATCCACGGCGAATTCGCATCGACGGATATCGAGCAGAATATCGGGCTCGTGAATGTTCAGGTGACTGCGGCCTTACGGCTCACGATGGCGGTGCTGCCGGGCATGGTCGCTCAGCGCAAGGGCAGGATCCTGAACGTGGCGTCCGTCTATTCGTTCTCTCCTGTGCCGTTTCAGTCCGTTTACGGCGCCTGCAAGGCCTTCCTGCTTTCGTTCTCATCTGCGATCCACAACGAACTCAAGGGAACTGGAGTCACCGTGACCGTGTTTTGTCCCGGCGTGACCCAGACCGAATTCCGGTCTCGCGCCGGCATTGGCCAAAAGCGAAAAGAGTCTGGAATGACGGCCGAGGCCACAGCTCGAATCGCATACAACGCGACGCTAAAGGGATCACACGTGGTAGTCCCGGGGTTCTGGAATCGTTTATACGTGCTGCTCGCGCATTCCCTTCCGGTTCAGACGGTCTCGAGCATGGTCCGCTTCATCAACCGTCAACGCGGGCAAGATCATAAATAGCAAAACGCGAAAGCCTGATGTCTTTTGAACATCAGGCTTTCGCGTTTAAAGTGTCGGTGTATTGATCGACAGGAACTAGCGTAAACGTCGCTTGGACAATAAACCCAGTCCGGCGAGACCGACGCCGAGAAGCGTCAACGTCATCGGTTCCGGCACATCAGTGTCCTCAGCCTTATACAGCGACCAGTGCGATATGCCTTTGTTATTGAGTTTCGCTTGAACTTCGAAGTCTCCAGTCAACCCCCGGACGTCCCAAACCAGGGAACCGGCCTGGCTTGCATCGTATTTCGCAAGCAAATAAGTATATCCACCACCGAAATTGCCATTGGGGGATTCGCTTTCGTCCTTTACCGTATCGTCGGTGTCAGCAGTGCCACATCCAGCACAGGCATTACTTGAACGAAAGTACGTTTCAGTGTCGAACACATGGCTATCTCCCAAGATCATGCTGATCAGGTGATTGATGTAGCTCACTTCCGAATCCGGATCCGGCGGTATGCCGTCGTTGATCAATCCGAGGTATCGGATACTCGATTGGTCTAGGAAAATGGGGATGGCGTTCGCGTGGGAGGCGACTCCAAGAGAAAACGCGAACACAAGTGCGCCCATCATTAACTTCGCCACATTGGTGGACTTTGTCATTTTGACCCTCTTCCTTGCTTCCTTGCGGGCCTTTCGTCCCTTAGGGATCGAGAGACCTGAATTACCGTTTTTCGCTTTATTTTATGTTCAGCGACTTTGGTTTCGGCTTCTGAAGCCAAGCTCGACTGAGCAATCTCGATTCCATCGGATGCATGCCCGTAAATAGTTGCATTTAAAGGTAAATAAGCCTTCCGGATGATTATGTAAGTTATCGCCCAACGTAACTGCTTCTTACACTTCCTGCCGAAGTCCGGCGCGAGAAAGCGGTTTTCGGGTGGACTGTCGGCAGAAGTTCTTTCAGAAGAATTGGATACATCCCGTTCAATCCGGCCTGGTGTCAGGTCGTCGGAGACTGTAAAGAAATCCGACGTTTTATCGACCTTAGTTCAGCTGCAAAACCGCTGATTTACTTAGAAATTTCAGCTTTGCACGTCTTTATACCGCGGATCCCAGATACAGTAACGTTTCTCCAGTTTTCCGAAGTCATAAAGCTCGAGTCCAGGTGCGCGAACACAGCTTCGCCGGTAGCATGATCTTTCCCTACAAACTCGACTATTGTCTGATTCATCAACTGGCTGCGCGGACAGGGTCAATCCTGAAAAGCGTACAAACTGAAACAAAGTTCTTGCCGAGTGTTCGTCTGCGGGCTATAACCCGTGGCCCCGCGATTCGGGGGACAAAAGTGTCGGGTTTCGTTACAACCGAGATTGAACCTTTATACATGAGTTGATTCGCCCGCAAATTCCTGGATACACAACAAGATCAATGTATTTTTTGTCTCGATCCGGCAATGTCCCAAGAAAACCGCCGGATATCCTGACAATTGCGAAATCTTCAATCGACGATCCCCTTAGCAAACTCATTTGATTTCAGTTGCCTACGGGGCTGCCGCCGTTGGAATCTCGATTGCACCGTTTTGTGTTTCTTACCTTAGGTAGCGCAGCAAAAGAAGAGGGCAAAATGAAACGCATGTTAAAGAGTATGTTGGGGATGGCGGTTTTGGTGGCATTGTTCGTTGCGCCGGCTCACGCAACCGTTATCGACTTGACCACAGCGAACAGCTTTGGTGGCGCCGCAGCCGCGATCGGTGGAGACTACCTGGCTTATTGGGTTGATCAACAGACCACGGGAACCGGAGTGATCGAGCCGTTTCTTCGAGTGCAGGCAAACGGAGAGGAAAGAGGATACAACACCGACAACGATTTGCATTTTGATGAAAAAGCCGGCATTTGGACCCACGCACTTCTGAAGAATGACATTCCCGTGGTTAATAAGAACGGGAAGTTCTATCGTGAGTTCCTGCTGGACATCAATCAGAACAAGGGCGGTGATAACGAGTTTCTGACTCTGAACCAGGTTCAGATCTTCTTAACAAACGTCGATCCTGATGACGTCAGCTCTGTTCAAGAAGCTGCAGGAGCCAACCCATTCATTGTCACTTTCGGCGGACTGACGGAAATCTTCCGCATGAGCGACAATGGGAATACGGATCAAATCGAATTGAACTTCGTGCTCAATCCGGGTAGCGGTGCGGGAGACATGTTCCTTTATGTCGAGGACTCCCTCTTCGCCGGTGCACAAACCCATGTTGTCTTCGCCACTCATTTCGGATCACCAAATGGAGATCATGGAACAAATGACGGATTCGAGGAATGGGCGGTAGTGAAACGAGTGAACGACGTTCCGGAACCCAGTTCGCTGCTTCTTTTAGGAGCAGGGCTCTCCCTCTTCGCTGTACGGTACCGAAAGCAGCGCTAAATCGTCCCGACTTGCTTTGCGGTTATTGCCAAAGAGGCGCCTTCGAATGGAGGCGCCTTCTTTGTTTTAGGCTCTCGGAGAACGTTTCGCCCAACGACCGCAGGACAAGCCAAACCATTTAAGCGGCTGGTTTTCGAACGATTGTCGCAGCGTCCTTCGGACCCAGCCGCGTTGTTTTAATGCCCTTCTTCGCAAGCTGAGTGATAATCCCGGTCTCTCCCGCAAAATGCAGCGCGCCGACTGCAAAAAAATGTGATCGAGCGGGTTTGCGAGCACAGAGTTCAGCGATTTTCACAGCCATCCTGGTATTGCGATCGTCCACGACGCGCGCAAGCATCTTCTTGCTGAGGGCCTCATCTTCCGGGTATGAACTGTTGGCCTCGGAGGCAAGCTGATCGAGGTCGCCCTTAAGGTATACATCGACCAGTTCGCGTATCGCGCTGATTCCGGAAGGACGCGGTTTCTCGATTTCCTCGAGCGCCGACACGAGCATCCGCACCTGCTCCTCATCGGTAAAGCCTTCGAATACGGCAATCTGCTCATCTACCGTTTCCAGCGCGCCGAGTTCCTTGCCGGCCTTTTCGGCCGTGCTGTAAAGCATGGAATCCAGCGGTTGCCTACCAGCGGTGATGTCCGGGAGGAACTCGAGCAGCTCCACCTGCGACATAGCCGCCCACGGCTTCATGGCCGCGAGAGTTGCCGCAAGGATCTCTGCAGCACCGGCAGGAAGGTTGTTACCCGCGACTTTTGCAATAGCCTTGATTAGGCGCGCGAACACTGCTTCGCCGGCAATCTTCCGCAGATCCTGGCCTGGCGGCAGCATGATCTTTCCCATGAGACTCATCTGCGTGGCTGTGTCGAGCGGAATCTCGGCATGGAACACGTCGGATGCATTCAATGCCTGGCGAACGACGTCGGGCAAGGCAAGGACGCGCTCCTCCGGCACGTGAATCGTGCCGTAAAGATAACTGGGCACCGGCCCCTCAATGCGCCAGAGAAACGGTTTCTCGGTCGGACGGATCTGTGGCGGCGCGGTCTGCGCCGTGATGGAAGCCGTACCGAGCAGGCCCAAAATGAAAAGACCGAAAGTAAAAAGAACGAGGGAGCGTCGCGGTTTCGTTAAAATGTTCACCGCGCGATTATAAACGGTCCGTCCTGGAACTCGCGGGCCCCTTTTCGCGTAATAGGAACAGCACATGAAAGCCGGCTACACCGTCTACTCCGAAGCCTTCAGAATCGCATTGCAGTCTATTTTTGCGCACAAGCTCCGGGCATTCCTGACGCTGATCGGGATCATCATCGGCGTCGCCTCGGTGATTCTCGTCGGAGCGTCCATCAGCGGCCTGAATACATACGTAATCGAACGTGTGTCGCGCATCCTCGGCGTAAACCATTTCATGATGGCGCGCATGGCCAACGTCGGGCCGTTGAGCGAGGAAGAGTGGGAAAAGCGCAACCGCCGGAATAAGCGTCTGTACTGGGATGACTATCAATGGGTGGTCGAGAACTGCTCGCTCTGCCAGGAAGTCGGAGCTTCGGCGGGCCGCAACATTGACCTCAAACAGGATGGTGAACAGCTTTTCGGTACGGGCATCAATGGCGTGACGGCGAACATGGCCGATATCGAGGACAAAACGATCGTGGACGGCCGGTTCATCAGTCCCAACGACGTCAAGACCGGCGCGTACGTGATCGTGATCGGCGCGGACCTGCGGGAGAAGTTTTTTCCGCTGACGGATCCTATGGACAAGACGATCAAGGTTGCCGGCTATCCGTTCCGTATAGTCGGCGTGGAAGAAAAGCGCGGCGCGATGTTCGGGCAGTCGCTGGATAACCACGCTTATATTCCGCTCACGACATACGGCCGTATGTTCGGTCGCCTTCAGAGCCTGCAGATTCACGGCAAAACGGAAAGCCGCGACATCTTTGAGGCGGCCCTCGAGGAAGGCCGAACGTCGATGCGCGTTCGCCACAAGCTGAAAGGCAACGAAGACGACGACTTCGGACTTGTGAACGTTCAGCAGGTCAATAATCAGGTCGACCAATTTACGGCGAGCATCGCCGTCGTGATCATCCCGATTACGCTCATTTCGCTTGTCGTAGGAGGCATCGTCGTGATGAACATCATGCTGGTGAGCGTCACCGAGCGCACGTTTGAAATCGGCCTGCGAAAAGCGATGGGAGCGCGGCGAAAACAGATCATGTTGCAGTTCCTGATTGAATCCGTGCTGCTCTCGGCATTCGGCGGTGCTTTCGGGTTGCTCGTGGCAGCGGGCATCGCGTGGATCATCGCAATGGCAACACCAATCCCGATGACGATCACGATGGGATACATCATCATGGCCCTGGTCGTTTCAGGAGGGATCGGCATGATCGCGGGAGTTTATCCTGCCTTCCGTGCTTCACGGCTCGATCCAATCGTCGCGCTGAGCAAGAATTAAAATGCAGATCTCCACTGTCACTCCTCGTGAAATTGTTGCAATGGCTTTCGACAGTATCCGCGCGCACAAATTCCGAAGCGCGCTCACGGTGCTCGGCATTGTCATCGGCGTATCGACGGTAATCGCCATAGCGTCGATTCTTACGGGCCTGCGGGAAAACCTGGTCAAGCTTATCCAGGAATATGGAACCGACAACATCTACGCGTTTCATCTCTCGACCGGATTCAACATCAATCAGGATCGATCGGAACGCACGCGCAAGCCGCTGAACGAAGCGGACGCTAAAGCTATCCTTGAACAGACGACGATGGTCGAGGACGCCGCGCTGATGGCGTTTCCGGACTGGAACCTGAACCGCACGTTGACCTACCGCGGCTATACGTATCGAAGATCCAACCTGCAGGGTGTTTCGGCCAACTACGCCGAAGTAACAAACGTCGCCGTCGAGGAAGGTCGCTTCATCACCGAATTCGACAACGAACACAAGCGCAACACGATGGTGATCGGCGTCAGTGTCGCCGACGCGTTGTTCTGGGATCACCGGAGCGCGATCGGCACGCAGGTGCGTATGGGCGACAAGGTTTTCGAAATCGTCGGTGTGCTGCAAAAGCGAAAGAGCGCATTTCTGGGAGAGAGCGACGAGGACAACGCCGTTTACATTCCGTTCAAGACGATGCGCCAGATGTCGCACGCACAACGCTGGATGATGGTTATCATCCAGGCGAAAGCCGGACAAATCAAGAAGGCGATCGATCAGGTCGAAGGTGTATTGCGGCGCACGCGGGGCGTGAAATACAACGAGCCCAACAATTTCGACCTTGGAACAGCGGAGCGCTTCATCGCTGAATTCGACAACATCACTGCGCTCGCCGGCCTTATCGCGATTGCCATGTCGAGTGTGGGCCTGCTGGTCGGAGGTATCGGCGTGATGAACATCATGCTGGTATCGGTCACGGAACGAACGCCGGAAATCGGCGTCCGAAAAGCTTTAGGCGCTCGCGCCCGCGATATCACCACTCAGTTTTTGTGCGAGGCCATGACACTGACTTTTCTGGGCGGCATCACAGGTGTTGTGCTCGCCATCCTCATCAGTCAGCTTCTGCTGTTTCTCATCCCGACATTGCCTGCTTCAATCCCGATCTGGGCTGTCCTCGCAGGACTTCTCGTTTCAATAGGTGTAGGTCTGGTGTTCGGGGTATGGCCCGCGCGCAAAGCATCGCGGCTGGATCCGGTGGAGTGCCTGCGGTACGAGTAAACCCTGAGTAACCCTCGTTAGCGGGGGCTACTTCTTCGGCCCGGTAAAGCCGGGCCGGATCCACTTTTCGATCCCCTTCGTGTGGATGTTCACCCAGTAATCCGCCCAGTCGATCGTCTCCGGGTCCCATTGCACGCGCTTCAGGTCGTCATCGGTAAGCATGCCTGCGGCTTGTCGGATATTGCGCGTTTCAAAGATGAAACTGTTGTGAAACATGAACGGCAGGAACTTGTCGAGCGTTATCTCCTGAGCGCGGATCTGGCGGCGAGTATCGCGAAGACTCTTCAGATACCGGCCCATTCTAGTCGGCCCGAATAACGTCTTGCCGAGTGTGAGGGCGGCATGGATCACGTCAAGACCGCGGTGGAGTCTTGCACGACGCGATTGCAGCGACTGGACGCTGATGACCTGCGTTTCCACGTAAGCTTTCCAGATATTCGCCAGTCGATTGCCGCTCTTTTTGTGCTTGTGCTTGTAGCGCGAGTTCATTCCAAGGAACGCGACGAGCCGCGGCAGCATGATCGGATTCTCGTCGGCGGAAGCGAGATGATAGACACGCTTGTTCTTCCCGCACAAAACTGCGGCCGTGACGATTAAGATTCCGGCGGCGACGAGATCCACCGGAATGATCTCGAGCGGTCCGTCCTTTCGAACAGGCCAACCCTTGACGCCTTCCCCGCCCATGAGAACCAGCGGCGCTGACGTCGTAAAGCCCTCGTTCCATCCTGGAAACGGAAATCGCAACGACGATTCCACGATCGCGGGCCGGATAATCGCGTATGTGAGATCGGGCGTGGCTGAAATCAACTGCTCGCCCATGCTCTTCGTGTACGTATACGTGTTCGTCCAGCCCCAGAAATCGGCGCGCTGCATGCCGCCCTCGCGCAGCCGCTCACGCACGGGGCGCGGATTGGTCGCCCGGCTTTCGCGCGTCTCCTTAACGAATTGTTCGTACCAGTTCAGTTCTTCATCAACCGAGAAACGTTCGCCGGGGTTCTCTGATTTCTCGCCGCGGCGCGGGAAATATCCTTCGATGGGAGTCTCTTCCGAGATGCGTCCATTCTTCTTGCCGGCAACGTACGCTGTCGACACATGAACCAGCCGGGCGTCCAGCAGCTTCACCAGCTCGATTATGTGTCGGGTGCCGTAAACGTTGGGCTCGACCGATTCGTTCACCGGCGGGTCGAAGTCCACGACGCCAGCAAGGTTTACGACGATATCGACCTTGCCCTTCAGTTGCTCGAGTTGCTCGGCCGGAATACCGCACAACGGCTGATCCAGATCGCCTTCCACGACCTGTACCTTGTTACGCATAACTGTTTCGCCGATCTGATCGACGATCCCTCGAAGCGGAGGCGACTGCAGCACTTCGGAATAAAAGCGCTGCTCGCCCGACATGTTTTTCTTCCGGCGGACCTGCACGATCAGGTGCTTCAACTCCGGAAATCGATCGAGCACCATCGCGAGCAGCACCTTGCCGACAAAGCCGGTACCGCCCAGAAGAAGCATGGTTTTGTTGCTGAAAGCGTCGATAGCGGATATCTCGGCGGTTCCGCGGAGAGACGGCGGATCGCCGGATTCATACTCGCCGCGAACGGGATTCCATCGCCAGGTCGTGCGCGATTTCATCAATGAACCTTGGCGACCGATAGAAAGGGCGGAAAGTTGGATGTGTTTTCACGAAGCTCGAGAATCGGCCAGTGCCTTTCCACTGCAACGCGGCGAAGCCGGCGCGTCGGATTGGTCGCAACCGGATGACCGACCGCAGAGAGCATGGGGAGATCAGCCGAACTATCCGAGAATGCGCACGACTCCGCAAGATCGATATTCTGCTCGGCAGCGTACTCGCGGATGCTGCGTTCCTTCTGCAGCTCCGCGAGCAGAGGCGAAAGTACACGGCCGGTCGCAATGTGATTCCGGAACTCGAGCCGGTTGCAGATCACTTCGTCGATGCCGAAATGCAACGCGATTGGCCGGACCTGAAAATCGAGTGTGCCGGTGACGAGGACGTTGCGGTAACCGAGATCCTTCGTCGTGTTGATCAAGGCCTCGGCCTGCCGAAAGATGGCCGGCTTCAAGGTCACCTCGAAGAGATCGTCGGCCAGACCGATCAGCCGGTCGCGATGCATTCCCCGATACGCTCGGAACGAGAACCTGTTGAAGGTCGCCCGCGAGTAGAGGTCCAGTCCGAAAAACAGCGGAACACTGAGAACAACTTTCGAGAATTGATAGGCGCTTTTTAGGATGGACCGGTGGTTCCGGGCGTAATACCCCTGCATCTGAACGAGATTGCAGGACAGCAGCGTGCCGTCCAGGTCATAGAAAGCGGCCTTGTTCATAAAAGCGGCAGACATTATATCTAAGCGGTGCAGATCTCGCGCAGATTGGGCGTGTGACGGATCAGCACGATGATCAGCATGATGCCGGCAAAGGCCCCCGGTTCGAACCCTCGCATCGCCAGAACCACCACTGCAATCGCGGCGGTCGTCGAAAGTGACGCTATGGCGCCTTCCTGTTTGAACTTCATTTTGCCGCCGATAAACCGAAGGAGCGGATACAGAGGGAGGCATGCCAGTGTGTACGGCTCCAGATACAAAAGCGCGCCAAATGCTGTAGCTACCCCCTTCCCGCCATTGAAGCCGAGAAATGGACTCCAGCAATGGCCCATGACTGCGGCGATGCCGATTCCCCAAACCACGAGCGCTGACGTTTCTCCGTAGCCGAGCAGCGCCAGGGCAAAGAATCCTTTGCCCAAATCCCCGATCAGGCAGATCGCTGCTCGCCACCAGCTCGCGAACCGTGAGACGTTGCGGAACCCGGGGTTTTTCGATCCGACCTTGGTAATGTCGATGCCGGTTCCGAGCATGGCAACTTTGGCGAATGGAATGGCACCGATGAAAAACGCGGCAAGGAATTTCAAAACAACAATCATTTACTTCACTTTGTAACCGAAATTCCGAAGAAGAGCTTTCCTGGCAGCTCTGTCGGAATCCTGCTCGACGCCTTTCGGCGAGGCCCCGTCGATCACTCCCATGATGCCGCGTCCCTGATCCGTTTCTGCGACAACAACTTCGAGCGGATTCGCCGTAGCGCAATAAATCCGGCAAACTTCCGGACACATTTTAACGGAATTGAGGACATTGATCGGGAACGCTTCACGCATGAAAATCGCGAAAACATGACCCGCGCCAATGTCCTGGACTGCGACGATCGCCGCTGTTGTCAGGTCGGCGTCGTTTCCTTCGCTACGGATAAGGCAGGGACCGGAGGCCTCCGTAAATGCCACACCGAACTTGATATGCGGCGATGCCCCCGCGAGGATTTCATAAAGATCTTCAGCGGTCTTGATGAAATGGGTTTGACCGAGAATGATGTTCGCTCCATCGGGAATTTTGACGCGAACCGTTTTCAAATCCATATCTGCCCCGCGTGCTAGAATTTCAGGAATGATACGCCACTACGCGGCGATGGGTCTTCAATTGCTTGGCCTGATATTGACCGGAGAAGCGCTGCTTCTGTATTTCGGTCAGATGGGTCCGCTGCTGCAGACTGCTACACTGGGTGCAGGTTTATTTTACGCAGGCCGTGTGCTTGCGCCGCGTAAAGGCAAGTGAGTTAGATGTCGCCTTATCAACCAAGGTTCGGTGGTTTCAGCGGTTTCGGATTCCCCCGATGGACGCCGGCGGTTCGCGTTCTCATCATCACCTGCATCATCGCTTTCTTCCTTCAGATCTTCGATGGTGTGTCCGGGGGACCGGCATTTACTTACAAGTTCGGTCTCACCCCTTCGCTGGTCACACACAACTTCTACTTGTGGCAGCTGGTTACCTACATCTTCCTCCACGACACCGGCCAGTTCTTTCACATCCTCTTCAACATGCTTGCGCTGTGGATGTTTGGATCGGAACTCGAAAGCCTGTGGGGAACAAAGAAGTTCACGAAGTTTTTCTTTATCTGCGGAATAGGTGCGGGGCTGCTGACGGTCCTGCTTTCACCAAACGCCGGCATACCCACGATTGGAGCATCAGGGGCAATCTACGGAATTCTGGCGGCATGCGGCATTCTGTTTCCCAACCGGATCATCATCCTCATCATCTTCCCCATTCCCGCAAAGTGGTTCGTCATCGGACTCGGGGTTATGGCGTTCATCTCCTCGCTGTCGGCGAGCGGCGGGGGAATCGCGCATGTCGCTCATCTGGGCGGGATGCTGTGCGGCCTCATCTACATGAAAGGCGGCCGCCTGATTCCCGATCTTCGCGGCCGTTACGATCGATGGCATCGCAACAGGCTACGGCGGAAGTTTGACGTCTATTACAATGAACGGCATCGCAAAGATGACGATCAGGAAAAATGGCGACGCTGGAAAAACTAGCTTGGGGGACCGGCCGCGATTCCGCACCTATAACCACTGGCTCCAGGAAAAATTCGGCGAGCGGGTTTATAAAGTCATTGTAGATGCCGGATTCACCTGCCCGAATCGCGACGGAACTGTCGCGGTCGGCGGATGCGCCTACTGCAACAACAATTCGTTCCGGCCGCCGTCGGCCATCAAAACGGATCCCATCCGCGATCAGGTCCGCGAAGGTATCGAATACATCCGTAAACGATTCGACGCGCAGAAATTCATCATCTATTTCCAGCCGTTTTCGAATACGTACGCCGACACCGGATACCTCCGGCAGCTGTACACGGACGCCATCGATCATCCTGAAGTTGTCGGCCTTGCGATCGGCACTCGTCCCGATTGCGTGGATGAAGAGAAGATCGCGATGATCGATGAAATTGCGCGGCAGACATTCGTGTCGCTCGAATTCGGTGTCGAGTCGATTTACGACGACACGCTGAGGCGCGTCAATCGCGGACATGACTACAACGCGTTTCTGCGAGCGATTGATATGACGCGCGGCCGGTCCATCCACATCGGCGTGCATTTGATTCTCGGGTTTCCCTGGGAGACACGCGAACAGTGGCTCGCAATGGCCGACGAGATGTCGCGCGTGGGCGTCGATGCGCTGAAAATTCATCACCTCCACATCGTCCGCGGCACTGCATTGGCCGCTGAATACTCGCGGCAACCGTTTCGCGTTCTCGGCTACGAGGAATACCTCGACCTGCTCTGTGAGTTTGTTGAGCGGCTGGATTCGAACATCGTCATCGAAAGGATGTTTGGAGAAGCTCCCTTCGGCCTGCTCGTCGCTCCCACCTGGCGTCGGACGAAAAACGACCTCGTTCTGGATATCAAAAGAATATTTGAAGAACGCGACGTAAGGCAGGGATCGAAGAGAAAATGGGGTCGTGCGGGAAAGGGGGCGTAGGGGGCCGCCCCCTTGATCCCCCGGGGCGGCCCCCTACGCCCCCTTTCCCGCACGACCCCATTTTTCTCTCAATTCAATCGAACAATAAACGGGCTTAAGTCTTCTCTGCGAAGTTCTGAGACGACGCGGTTTGCAGCATCCAAATCGGGCTGGCCGATGCGAACCCGGTAGAGCGTACGCTCTTCGGATACCGTCTGAATCGTCACCCCTGAGTACTTCTTCTCGAGTCGCTGCTTGAGGTCTTCTGCCGCCTGCTGATTCTCGAACGCCCCGACCTGAACCACGAACGATGTCGGCCTTACCTGTTCCGCCGTCTTCAACACCGCAATCTTCACAGGAGCGACGCCCGCTCGCTCCAAATCGATCTCACGCGCGGCGCGCAGTGACAGGTCGATGACGCGGCCCTCGATAAACGGACCGCGATCGTTGATGCGGACATCGACTTCCCGCCCGTTGGTCTTGTTCGTGACCCGGACCATTGTGTTGAAGGGCAGGGTCTTGTGCGCTGCGGTCATTTCTCGATACGTGTCGAAGGTTTCGCCGTTTGCCGTCTTTCTGCCGTGATACGGCTCGGCGTAATAAGAAGCAATGCCTTCCAGTTCACCGGAGGAGGACGACGACATCGATTGGGTGGAGGGGACCTGAACCCGGACGGTCTTGCGCCCGCAGGCGGAAAGGAGAACCAATGCGCAGATAACTAATGACAATCGACGCACCCGTTTGTAATACCATACTTCGCGGGATGGCCACAATCCTTTGGTCCCTCGCCACTCTCTACGCACAAGGAATTGTTATCTTCTATCCTGGCGTGTTTGTTTTCTGGTTTATTGTGCACCCCAACATCGACCGCTTGCGTCCATGGGGACCGAGAGCCTATCTGGCCGTCGCCGCCTTTGCGTGGTTTGTAACCGCCGGCCCGTTGTTCCTGCTCCGCCGGCGGATGTTCTCGTTGGACTGGAGCCTGCCGCAACCGTTCCAGGGCATCGTTGCCGGCATTGGAATCACAGCGTTGATTCTGGCAATAACGGTTTTCCGACAGGCCACGAAACAGATCCCCTTTCGCACCCTCATCGGAATCGCCGAAATTGAGCCGCACAAAACCAAACAGCCCATGTTGAATTCAGGAATCTATTCGAAGACCCGCAATCCGATTTATTTCGCCCACTGGTTGCTGGTTTTTGCGGCCGCTGCCGTTAGTGGTTTCGCTGCAAACTGGATCATGTTTGCGCTGGATTGCATGATCGTTCCGCTGCTCATTTTCGCGGAAGAACGCGAACTGCTTGCCCGATACGGGCGCGATTTCTCGGACTACATGCGCCGCGTCCCGCGGTTCTTTCCCCAACTACGGTAGAATTCCGGGTCGGAATTCTTAATATGGTTCTCGCACTACTCACTGCCTCGCTGCTGTCCATTGTTTGCTTCATCGTGACAATCCTGATGGGGTTCGGCGTGGTCAACACCCCGCTGGCTCAGCATGTGCTGTTCGGGTTTTTCACCACATTCCTCGTGACGCTCTCGCAAAGCATGACGATGTTCTACTTCATCGGAACCGGCAAACAGGTGAAGGACCTGGTCGCCGCCCTTCCGGCAGGACCAGAACTCGTTCAACGGACCAAAGTTTTCAAAGCTCAGGTTTTCCCGCCGGCGCTGTGGGCGATGCTGTTCACGATGGCAACAATGATCATCGGCGGCGGCGTGCATACGAAAGTCGCCTGGACGCCGACGCTGCTGCATACGGCTCTGGCAGCGATATCGCTCTATTACAATGTCGTGGCCTTCTGGAAAGAGGCGAAGTACATGATCGCCAACAATCTGCTCCTCGAAGAAGTCGATCGTCTTCTAAGATGAGCGGAGCGAATGCAAGCCCGACAGGGCGCAGCCATCAATAAAATGACCTTCCTCTCCCGCCTCACACACTCCGTACGCATTGAATCTCCCGAACTGGAAACGTCCGAGCAGATCGACGCCTTCATCGACTCGCGCGCCCTGGACTATCCGACCAGAATCGAGGACGAATTCGTCCAGCGCGCTGCCGGCCTTGGCGTGGACGGCGGAATGATCCTGGACGTGGGAACACGCGTCGGCCTGATCCTTCTGAAATTGCTCTGGCAGAATGAGAAGTTTTACGCCATCGGCATGGACCATTCCGGCGCAATGATCGAGCGCGCGAGAGAAACGGCACAGGCATGGGAGCTCGGAGAACGGGCGTTCTTTCAGGTCGGCGACGCCCGGAAGATGCGCCTGAAAACCGCCTACTTCGATATCGTGATCTCGGATTCGACACTGCACGTTTTCGACGATCCTCTGTCGGTGCTGCGCGAAATCAATCGTGTGCTGAAACCGAAGGGCGGACTCCTGCTTCGGGACCTCCGCCGGCCAAGCCGGTTTCAAATGGAGAAAAAGATCGACCAATATTCCGCGCTGTACGGCGCTGCCATGAAGCCGCAGATCGAAACTTCGATGCGCGCGGCGTTTACACGCACAGAATTCGAATCACTGGTGACTGCCAGCGGTCTGGAACGCGTGCGCGTCTCCGAACCCGATGAATACCATTTGCTGGTCGAGCGGACGGGCGAGAGCGATCCGAATTCATGGATCAAAGCTCGGGAGCAGTACCTGTAGTGGAAAAGATTCTGATCATCGGTGGAAACGCCGCAGGCCTCACCGCCGCCTCGCGGGCGAAACGCCTCGATCCGCGGCTGAACGTCACCGTTGTCGAAAAAGGCCCGTCGATTTCGTACAGCACGTGCGGCATTCCGTACTTCCTGGCGAAGATGGTTGGCGCAGCCGACCTCATTTCCTACACGCCGGAGTCTTTTGAAAAAGAGCGCGGCATCCGTGTCCAGAACAACACTCGAATCGACGAGATCATCCCCTCACGCAAACGCGTTACCGGCACTCGAACAGACACCGGCGAGCGGGTCGAACTCGCGTACGATCGATTGCTGATCGCCACCGGCGTCAAACCCCGGCTTCCGGATATTCCGGGCACGTCGCTGAAGAACGTCTTTACCCTCACGAATCTGGACGATGCGCTGCGGATCAACGAAGCCATCGGCTCCGTCCAGCGCACAGCGATCATCGGAGCCGGGTATGTCGGCCTGGAAATGGCCGAGAGTCTGCACGCACTGGGCAAATCCATCCATTTGTACGAGAAGGAGCCGCATGTTTTACCGGGCATGGACGCGGACATGGCCCAGATCATCGAATACGAACTCCAACGATTCGGCATCTCGCTTTCGACCAACGCGAAAGTACTGGCGCTCACGGGTGGTGAGGGGCGTGTGACAGGTGTCAAGGCGGCCAGCGGACTCGGCATCCATCCGGCGGAAATGGTACTCCTCGACACAGGCGTTGAACCGAACGTGGAACTCGCCAGAGGCGCCGGCATTCAGATTGGCGTAACCGGGGCCATTTCCGTAAATGCCCACATGGAAACGAACGTGCCCGCCATCTTTGCGGCTGGTAACTGTGTCGAAACGTATTGTCCGATTCGGAAAAGGCCGATCCTGAATTACATCGGAACTGTGGCCGCGAAGCAGGGCCGCGTCGCGGGCGAGAACATGGCGGCTGCGCGGACCCGGTTCCATGGTGCGATCGGGACGACGGTGCTGAAGGTTTTGGATCTGGCGGCGGCTCGAACGGGGTTGAGCTCAGACGAAGCGGCGGCCGAAAGCATTTCGATCATTTCTGCGCGAATCGAAGCGCCCGATCGGGCCGTCTATTATCCCGGAGCGCGAAAGATCTGGGTGAAACTCATTGTGGAACGGGAGAGCAGGAAACTGGTCGGGGCGCAGGTTGTCGGTTACGGAGACGCATCCAAACGGATCGATGTGGCCGCGACGGCCATCACCGCCGGTCTCCGGGTGGACGAACTGGCTCAGCTTGACCTGGCCTATTCTCCGCCGTATGGAAATCTCTGGGACCCTTTGCTGATCGCAGCTCAAGCGGTATTGCGAAAGTCGTCCGTATGTTAGAATGCCCGCCCATAAAGGAGTGGTGATTCGCATGAGGTTGAGTTTTCTTCGATTGTTGGCTGTCCTGCTGGCGCTGACCGTCCCGGCGTTTGCCGGTTCCGAAGAGCTTCCCAGCCAGGGCCTCGAAGACCGGATCGATTTCTGGAAAAAGGTATACACAGAGTACGGTGAGAACGATGTGATCGTCCACGATCGCATCCGAGTCAACCTCATCTACGAAATCGCCGTCCGCGGCGAACATCAAAGCAGGGCGGCGGCTGTGCGCGACCTGCTGGAAGAAGTCCGGGCCAACCTTGCAGCGCCTGAGAACCTCAGCGCTCAGGCCCAGGAGATACGCGAGAAAATCGCGGCGAAAGGCGTTCCGCTGACGTTCGAAGCCCTGACGGAACTTCGTGACAAAGTCCACACGCAGCTCGGCATTAAAGAGAGGTTCCGCGAAGGCATCATCCGCTCTGGACGCTATGTCGAAGCGTTCCGCGACATCTTCACTGAACTCGACGTTCCTCTCGAACTCACGCTTCTGCCTCTAGTCGAATCGTCGTTCGAAAATCGCGCTCTCTCGAGCGCCGGCGCCGCCGGAATCTGGCAGTTCACGCGCGGAACCGGTCGTTTGTATATGACGGTCACCAGGAAAGTGGACCAGCGCCTCGACCCGGCGAAAGCGACACGCGCGGCCGCCCGCCTGCTTCGTGATAACTACAAGGCGCTCGGCTCATGGCCTCTGGCGATCACCGCGTACAACCACGGACGCGGCGGTATGATGCGGGCACAGAGCGAAGTGGGTTCGTCCGACATCAACAAGGTCATCGATGAATACAAAGGTCCTCTGTTCGGGTATGCATCGATGAATTTCTATGCCGAGTTTATGGCAGCCATCGACGTTTACAACACTTTCGAAAAGTACTTCGGGCAGCTTGTCCTGGATCGTCCAACGATGAAATCAACCGCGCCGGCAACTGCGGTCGCGTCGGCCAGGCCCGCGGCGAAGAAGGTTCAGACGGCCAAGGCAGCCGCGCCCGCCAACAACGATAAATACAAGGTTCGTAAGGGCGACACTCTTATCGAGATCGCGCAACGCTTTGGTACGACCGTTCGGGATTTGATGGATACGAACAATCTGCGGAACTCGGTCATTCATGCGGGGCAGATCCTGCTGTTGAAATAAACACGAAGGCGCAAAGGCGCCAAGACGCAAAGAAAGCCGGCAAACAAGGTTTCTTGATGCCGGCTTTCTTTGCGTCTTGGCGCCTTTGCGCCTTCGTGTTTTTATCCGAGTTTCGCGAGTTCCGAGTCCAGGTGATCCAGGGTTCTCCTCAGCAACGCCCGGTATCTCTCATCGCGGGTGGACTCTAAGGCGGATGCAGCGCGGGAACGTGCTAACAAAATACCTTGACGTTTTACTTCCTTTTCGGCCTCGCCCGGGCTCGGCTTTTTCTTCCGCGCGTTTTTCGCCTCAGCTTCGCGCTCGTTGATCTGGTCTTCTACCGACTTGCTTTCCCAACCGCGTGCCACATCCGAAGTATAGCCTAGTGAACGACGCGGCTGACGAGGGGCGGTGACGACGCCGCGACGACCACTCGGTTCCGGCCGCCGGCCTTCGCCGAATACAGGGAATGATCGGCTTCCTCGATGAGATCTTCCGGCAGGTACTCCGCCCTGAACTCCGCGAGTCCGCAACTGAACGAAATGGTCAGCCGCTGACGGCCTCCCGCTGCGGTCTCCGTCTTTTCGAGCTTTCTTCGGATCCGATCGAAAAACACCATCGCCTTGTTCGAAGGCGTTTCAGGAAGAATGATCGCGAACTCATCACCGCCGATGCGGCAGACGATATCTTCCTGACGAAGGTTCGTCCGGATGAACTGTGCGAAAAATTTCAGTACCTGGTCGCCGCCGTGATGACCGATGCTGTCGTTGATTTCCTTGAAAAGGTCCAGATCCACGAGCGCCAGTGTAAGCGGCCGATTCCCACGCCGCGCGCGCGAAATCTCCTGCAGCAGGCGTTCATAATAGAACCGTCGATTGGGAATTTCCGTGAGCGGATCGGTGTAGGCGTAGTCCTTGTAAACTCGCAGGCGTTCGATCTCGGCCTCGAGCACCTGGTTTCGCCTTTCGAGTTCTTCCATCCTGGATTGATTTGTCGTCTGATAGTTCATTCTTTTGTATGTTGCGCGGCTATCGCACTTGCGCCTCGCGCCTCCGCGAGCCTGCTAAGCACCGCGCTTTCCACATGGCGTTTTCTTACATATCAAAGACTTAGGCACGGTCGCCAGGCTCGCACGGTGGGCAATTCCTGCCTATCCGGGCAGACATTACAAGCTAGAATCACCTGAATGGGCGAGGCGGGACGGAGTCGGGATCACATGCTGGTTGCTATAATCGCCGCGCTCATCAGCGTGAATGCGTTTCTTTTTTTCCTCTCTCGCGACCAGACCCACGTCCATATCGACGCAATTGCTCACGTGAACAAAGCGCGCGGCCTGTTCGACAATTTTGAGCCGGGCTTGCGAAACCTCGGCTCGATCTGGCTGCCCCTGCCGCATTTGCTGGCCGCTCCGCTTGCCGCGATCGACTCGCTGTGGACGAGCGGAGCGGCCGGAAGCCTGATCAGCGTCGGTTCCTTCATTGGGACGAGCTTGTTCCTCTTCTCCACCGGCCTGGTCTGGACCGGTTCGCCGATCCTGGCATGGCTCGCATTCCTGCTTTTCGCGCTGAACCCTCGGCTCATCTATTTCTTCACCACTTCAGAAAACGAACCGCTGATGATCTTCTGCGCCGCCGGGCTCGGCTATTTCTTCGTGCGCTGGATTCAACAGCAGGAATGGCGCGATCTCGCATGGGCCGGCCTGTTTGCATTCGCCGGTACGCTGACGCGGTATGAAGGCTGGGCCCTTGCGGCGGTTGTGTGCATGCTTCTTCCGATCGTTACGCGTACGCGAAAGGCAGCAGCAACGATACTGTTCGCAGGGGCGGCGGCGGCCGGACCCATGTTGTGGATGCTTTACAACATGGTCTATTTCGACGATCCGCTCATGTTCGCCTGGGGCATCGGTTCGGCGCAGGCGGACAAAACGGCAAAGACCTTCGGCACTGCGGGTCAGGCGATTGAGTCCTTTGTTCGTTATTTCATCGATGTGGCATACAGCATGAACCCGGGCGTTTTATGGATCGCCGTCGGCGGATTTATCTTCGGACTCCTCCTGCTGCGCCACTGGAACTGGCGGCCGACCCTCGCGCTGATGGCGTTAAGCGCCGCAATGTTTGGTTTTTATGTGCTGAACCTTTACACGGGCAACGTATCGATTCTGCTGCCCGGTCTGGTGAAAGACGATCCGCAGTCCATGTACAACGTCCGCTACGGAACTGTGATGGCCGCGACAGTTCCCCTGTTTGCAGCGTTCTTCGTGTTCATCATATGGAACCAGATCCAACGGAAGCGCGCGATGGCGCTTTTGATGCTCGCTCCGATGTTCCTCGGTGATCCGGTTCCCGAGCCCAGTCATGAAACCGTCGACCAGCAGTTCACGGAAAACCTTTTCTACCGGGAAGCGATTCACAACCAGAGTTTCTGGATGCCGCCATTCATCGACGTCGCCGGAAAACTGGATGGCTCCGGCCTGATCATGGCCAACACGCGAATCGTCCACGTCGTTGTCTGGGCGCGGGGAATCCCGATGCGCCAATTCGTGACGGAGATGAACGACGATTTCTGGGGCCGCAGTTTGTTGAACATCAATCCGCGGATTCGATGGGCGATCACTGAAGAGGGCGATCAATTGTGGCGCGGCCGGGGCAAGTGGCTTCAGGAAAACTGGATCGAAGTCGCGAGAGCACAGGGCAAGTCAAGCGGCGTCGTGCACCTTTACCGCAGGCCGGATTGAAGATTCTCGATCTGAATAGGTTCGATCCGATCCGCGGGGGTAAAGCCGAAAATCTGAGAGTAAAAGTACAACTCCGCCTCGATCGACCTCTGAATATTGCCGGCCTCGCGGAATCCATGTCCTTCCGTTGGATATGAAACGTACGCGAACGGCAACCCTTTCGCCCGGAGCGCTTCGATCATGACCTCCGCCTGCGAAGGCGGCACTACCTTGTCTTCCAGTCCCTGGAGCAGAATCACCGGGCATGACAGACGATGCGCGAAATGGACCGGCGACCGTTCTTTGTAAAGATCCGCCGCCTGCGGATACGGTCCGACGAGACCGTCTTCGTATCGTGATTCGAATTTGTGCGTGTCCTTGGCGAGCGTCTCAAGGTCGGCAACGCCGTAATAACTCGCTCCAGCCGTGAAGACATTGTGGAAAACGAGCGCGCACAAGGTCGTATAGCCGCCGGCGCTTCCACCTCGAATCGCCATGCGTTTCCCATCGACGTCGCCGCGTTTCTCGAGATATCGCGCCGCGTTGATGCAATCCTCGACATCGACGATGCCCCAATTCCCTTTCAGTCGCTCCCGGTACTCGCGGCCGTAGCCGGTACTTCCGCCGTAATTCACATCGACAACGCCGAAACCCCGGGTGGTCCAGTATTGAACCGCAAGCCGCAACGCGGACGTCGTGGTGCTCGTGGGCCCGCCATGACTGATGACGAGCAAAGGTGGTTGTTCGCCGGAAGGCGCGTGGTAATCCTTGTTCTTCGGCGCGTAGAAGTGCGCATAGGATGTGCGGCCTTTGGCTGTCGGAAACTCGATGGGCTCGGGCTCGGAGAGATAACCTGGATCGATCATGATCTCGAGGCTGCGTTTCATGACCTGAACCTGATTCGTTCGCAGGTCGCAGGCGACTACCTCGGGAGCCCTGGATCCCGACGCTCCGACGAAGAACAACATCTCGTCACCGTCAGACCGTATGCTTCCAAACGTGGAATAAGGAAGCGAGAGCTTCGCTCGCTCGCCGGACTGGGTGTCGAGAACGAGAATGTGCTCGAAGCCTTTCTCATTCACGATGCACGCAACGCGACCACATGAAACGAACACATAGCGGGTGTAGCCGAACAACCATTGCGGCACACCGATCTCTGCCGCAACTTCCAGAACCGGAATAATCTTTCCTTCACGCTCGGCATAGAGATTCCACCAACCCGTACGATCGGAAATGAAATGGAGCGTCCCATCCGGCGACCATTCCGGCTGAAAGATCGATTCGGTCTGCGAACCTGCTACACAACGCACGTTTGAAACTGAAGCGTCGGGATTCAGCGTGGCGTCCCAAAGCTCTGTGCCATCCCATGGCATCTGAGGATGACGCCAGCAGATCCATGCGAGCTTCTTGCCGTCGCGGCTGATCCGTGGAAACGAGTAAAAGTCATAGCGACCAATCAGAATGCGCGGTACACCGGAACCGTCGGCCGGAATGGTCACAATCTCGTTTATCGCCTCCTGCCCCTCCTCGTGACGTTCGCGCACACAGATGATCGTCTTTCCGTCCGGTGTGACGCGTCCGTCCGCGTACCGCAGGCTCCCTGGCGCAGGCGGTTCAGGTGTTATCGGACGCGGCGCGCCCGCCGCATCCTTCCGATAAAGGCGTTGATCCTTGAAATTCGAGAAGAACACTGTCTCGCCGTGAACGAAGTACGCGCCGCCTCCGTATTCATGCGCTCGAGTCCGCGCGTTGAAGCCTTGTGGGATTGCATCGGCAGGAGTTTCACCGGGCCGGCAGCGAACGACCACGACGCGGCCGGCATCGTCCGGCCGGCTTTCGAGCCAGCAAACATGGTTATCGGAAAACTGAAGTTCGCTGAACGCGATTCCTGAAGAAGTGAGAAGCGCGCTCGTAATCGGAGACCGCCATGAGCCAAACGGAGCAGACGTAGTCATGTTTTGCCACTGGTCTGAATTCCTATCGTTATCGCACCGCTCCGCAGTGCGTTTACGCTTTCAACGCCTTTCCTGCGGCGTCAATAGTCCGATCGATGTCGGTTTCGGTGTGTGCAGTCGAAATGAACGCAGCCTCGAATTGAGACGGAGGCATATAGATTCCCTGATCCAGCATGATATGGAAGAATCGGTTGAAACGTTGGGTATCGCAAGTTTTCGCCGAATCGAAATCGAACACGTCGCGATCCGTGAAAAACACTGTAAACATCGAACCTGCGCGATTCACACGGATCTGGACACCGGCTTTTGCGGCGGCGGCGATCAAACCTCGTTCGAGACGCGCCCCCAGCGATTCGAGCCTGCCGAAAGGATTCTCTTTCTGAAGCCGGCGCAGACTGGCGAGACCAGCCGCAACGGCAAGCGGATTACCGGACAACGTGCCCGCCTGATATACGGGGCCGGCCGGAGCGATACGATCCATGATGTCAGCGCGGCCACCGTACGCGCCCACAGGCAGGCCACCGCCGATGACTTTCCCCATCGTCGTGAGATCCGGCCGAATACCGTACTTTTCCTGTGCGCCTCCCAGCGCGACTCGGAAACCGGTCATGACTTCGTCGAAGATCAGAAGCGCGCCGGAGGACTTCGTCACATCGCGCAGGATACTCAGGAAATCACCTCGTGGCGGCACACAGCCCATGTTCCCGACGATCGGCTCGGTAATCAGGCACGCGATTTCCCTGCCTCGCGCCTCGAATTCCTGAATCAACGCAGACGGATCGTTGAACGGAAGAACCGTCGTCAGCTCAGCAAGGCTCGCGGGCACACCCGGACTGTCCGGCAGTCCCAGAGTCGCAACGCCCGACCCGGCCTTGACAAGCAGACTGTCGCCGTGACCGTGGTAGCAGCCGTCGAACTTCACGATTCGCTCCCGGCCGGTGAAGCCTCGCGCCAGGCGGATCGCGCTCAACGTCGCTTCTGTTCCGGAATTGACGAGGCGCACTTTCTCGACGGAAGGAATCAGCTTCGTGATCAGCTCGGCGATTTCGACTTCGCGCTCGGTCGGCGCGCCGAAGGACGTACCGATTTCCAGGACCTGGGACAACGCCTGAATTATTTCCGGCGGCCGGTGGCCGAAGATGAGCGGCCCCCACGATCCGATGTAGTCGATGTATTCCTTCCCATCGACATCCCATACGCGCGAGCCATCGCCACGCTCGATGAAGACAGGCTTGCCTCCAACAGCGCGGAAAGCGCGAACCGGAGAATTCACCCCGCCGGGGATGACCTGCTGTGCACGGTTGAAGAGCTGTTCGGACTTCGACATTTCTCAGTCTGAGATCAAAGGGTCTTTGCCAGTTCCAGTGCGTAATACGTGATCAAAATGTCCGCGCCGGCGCGCTTGATGGCCGTCGTGGTTTCCAGAATGATGCGTTCGCGCTCGATCCATCCCGCCCTTGCCGCGGCTTCGATCATGGCGTATTCGCCGCTGACCTGATATGCCGCGATGGGCAAATCGAATTGCTCGCGGGCGCGCGCGATGATGTCGAGGTAAGGCATGGCTGGCTTTACCATCACGATGTCCGCGCCCTCCTCGATATCCAGCGCAATTTCGCGCAATGCTTCGCGGGCATTTGGCGGGTCCATCTGATAGCTGCGCCGATCGCCGAACTTCGGAGTCGCGCCGGCCGCTTCGCGGAACGGCCCATAAAAACCGGAAGCATACTTTGCGGAGTACGCCATGATCGGGGTGTTCGTAAAACCTTCCGAATCCAGCGCCTGCCGAATGGCGGCGACTCGTCCGTCCATCATGTCCGACGGCGCGACCATGTCCGCGCCGGCTCGCACGTGACTGACGGCAGAATCCGCGAGGAGTTTCAGTGTCGGGTCGTTTTGAACATCGTTGTGTTTGATGATTCCGCAATGCCCATGCGACGTGTATTCACACATGCAGACATCCGTAATCAGCAGCAGGTCGCGGACATTTTCGCGGATCGCCCGAAGCGCTTGCTGGATGATGCCATTCTCATCGTAAGCATCCGAACCCACTTCATCCTTTTGAGGAGGGAGACCAAACAGGAGAATGCCCGCTACTCCCGCCTTCTCCGCTTCGCGGGCAACCTGGACTGCATTGTCGACCGACAAGTTGTACTGCCCGGGCATCGAGCTGACTTCGTTCCGCACCTTCTCGCCCGGACATACGAAGATGGGATAAATCATCGATTCCGGCGAGAGTCTTGTTTCCCGAACCAGATTGCGAAGTGTTTGAGTGCGCCGCAGGCGGCGCATGCGATTCAGAGGAAATGGCATGTTTAGAACAGTCTCTCTTGAGGCCTGAGGGTTCCTATCGACCCGATGTCTTTCAAAGTGAATGCGAATCGAAAGCGGCTTTCCACGCGAGCTCCGAGGTTGAATTGACTGACTTCGAAACTCAGGCCGTAGCAGTTCGCATTATAGCCAACCTGTGCAGCTGACCCCTGGAAAAGTGAGTGTTGGACATCGTACGAAAACTGGAACGCGGCGCTGAAGCCGGGCTTCTGCTGGTTTCCATAGGTGAGCGACCCGCGCAACTGGTTGTTTGGAATCTCGATCACGCTCCGGCGCGTAAAAAAATACGAAATGCCGCCGCTGAGTTGTCCTCGATTGGCCGTCCCGATGATGCCGGCGCTCCGAAACTGGCGATAGCGGGTGTCATAGTCGATTTCGAGGTCTGTGGACGTGTTGGCGGTGGTCGAGAATCGCATCGTCGATACGATGGGAGAAAAACGGCGCGTCCCGTCGGCGAATGCGAAGCCGGAAATGTCCAGCATCGGAGCGAAGACGTTTCGCCGGCCGGGAACTATGGCCCCGCCAAAAGTCGGATCGAGGAAATACTTCTGAGCGAGCCGCCATGAGAAGACCTCACGCGATGTGAAAAACCGGTTCGTGACGGCGTATTCCACTTCGTTTGTGCGCGTGACGAGATCGACGTCATCGACGATGATGGTTTGATTGAATCGGTCTGGCCCGCCGACGTACTGCGTGTCGACGCTCGGCTCGACGACGTGGCGCCATTTTCCGAAGTCGCGTTCCAGCTGCGGTCCCACAAAGCTCGAGCTGTACTCGAACGACACTCGATTCAAAACATTTCGCGCAACGACGCCCGCGTTTCGCGAATGCGTATACGCCGTTTCGCGAAAACCCACTCGCTGGCTCAAGCTGAGCAGGCTCGATCGCACGATCGGCATCTCCAGAACAGGATGCAGATCGAAACGTTGGACAAACGACGGCGTCGTAAGGGCCGCGTCCCGGCGGGCAACGCCGGTGAGGCCGGTTTCCGCGCTGAAATAGACCGGCAGTTTCCCGAGCACCCGCGAGGGAAGACCAAGTTCGACACCAGGAAATTTCCTCAGCACGACCGTCGGCTGATCGACGAAAAAGACGGCATCGCGGGAATGCACAAAATTCGTACTGAGGCGCGGCTGGTTCCTGCTGATGAATGCGAGCGAACGCTCCATCGGGGATGAGATGACGTTGAAACCGTCTTCATAAACCTGGCGGAATACGAACGAACTGACGAAATTCATGTCCGCCGCTGCGCGGTAGCCTTTGCCGAGGTCCCCGTAACCCAGAACGCGGGCGCTGCTGCCGCCTTGTCCCATACGATCGCGCGCGAAAAACGATTCGACCTGAATCCACGAATTCCGGTCCGGCACAGCCCGGAAATCGACGCCAAGAGTAGGGCCTCGTTTGCTGAAGTACTCGCCGGTGATCGTTGCGTCGGCGCTGCGATTGATCGCCCAGTAAAAAGCTTCGCGTATGCTCCGCCCCTTGATGGTGGAGGTGCCGGTCCCTGGAATGAGAAACCCGGTAGACCGTGACCGGTCGGCGCTCGGAATGGCGATGTACGGCATGTAAAAGATCGGGATGTTTTCCAGGCGCATTACCGAACCTCTGGCCGTGATGCGCCTGCCCGGATCCACTCCGACCCGCGCGGTGGTCATCGACCAGCCCGGACGAGGACCGTCGCAGCAGGTGGTGACGACTGCGTTGGTCAGATCGTAGAGGCCATTAGTTGTTCGGTGAGCCTTTTCGGCAGAAATAAAGAAACCCGGACCGACTTCCCCTTTGGCATTCATAAGGTCGCCGGATTTCGTATCGATGTTGAAAATGATCTGGTCCGCCTCGAGATTCTCTTCTCCGCGCGTGAATTTGATGTTGCCTTCGGCGGTCAGAATGCGGGTCGCGTCATCGAATTCAACGGCATCGCATTCGATTCGAACATCCCGATACGTGATGACGACATTTTCGCTGGCACGAAAAATACTTCCGTCCCGAACCTGCGGACCCTTGGACGTGATCTCGACCTGGTCCTGTTGTGTCCCAAATAGCAGGACAATAACTAAGGCGAGCTGTACCACACGGCCGAGTATAACGTACAACTTCGAGACATTATGGATCGCAGATCAAAGCGGACGGTCATCTCCATCGAAGACGAAGTCCAGCCACAACTGGATTTCGAAGAAGCCGAACTCTCCATGCCGTTTACGTTCCCGGAATACCAGCGGGAGCTGGTCGGATCCCGGCTTACCGCCGGGATTACGGATTTCGCAGTCGTAGGCGCCCTCTATTCCGTCTTCCTCGTAACCACACTCAGCCAGATGCCCGAAGGGTTCACATCGGATCAACGTCTGCTCGGTATTTATGCCGTGTGCTACCTCGCCCTTGTCGTCATTTACTTTTTCCTGTTCATGATCAGCGGCAGCCAAACCCTGGGTATGAAACGGCAGAACCTAATCGTCGTCACCAAAGAAGGCGAACCGCTCGATCCCAGGCAAGCCTGCATGCGCGGATTCGGTTATCTCATCTCAATCCTGCCGATGCTGCTCGGATTCGTCTGGATGCTTGTCGACCCCGAACACCTCACCTGGGCGGATAAGGTTTCATCGACTTACGTGAAGAAGGTCGCGGACCAGTAATACAATACGGACGTTTTCGCGATCTTCGGCGGAACGCCGCCATGCTTGCAGGCTGAATCCACTCTTAACGATGCTGAACGCGATTCAGGCTCTCAATCAACTTCGTGACGGGAACCGTCGGTTCGTTTCGAATCAGGCTGAGGACCGTCTCGTGTCGACCTCACGGCGTGCCGAACTGGTCCATGGACAGGAGCCGTTTGCGATCATTCTGGGCTGCTCGGATTCACGCGTCCCCGCAGAACTCGTTTTCGATCAGGGGTTCGGCGACCTGTTCGTGATTCGGGTCGCCGGCAATATCGTTGCGCCATCCCAGGTCGGCAGCGTCGAGTTTGCGGCGTCAAAATTTGGTACACGCCTCGTGGTCGTTATGGGGCACTCGCAATGCGGCGCGGTCCACGCGACATTGGACGAACTGCAGGGACGAGCGACGAGTCAAACTGCCAATCTTCGCTCGATCGTGGACCGCGTCCGGCCAGCCGTGGAGACACTGCTTGCAGGTCAACGCGTAGTCGATCCAGACATCCTTGTGCATGAAGCCGTTCGGGCCAACGTTCGGGCGTCGGCAGATCACCTGCGCCACGGCTCGGCGCTCCTGGAGGAATTAATCCTGAAAGGCGGGCTGTTGGTTGTTGGCGCCGAGTACTCGCTGGAGACGGGCGTCGTGGACTTTTTCGAAGGAAGTCCTGCCGGACGCTATTGAATCCGGATGCTGCCAGACCCCGCCCGCGCCTCGAGAGGGTATCTGCCATTGCCGACCTTTCCGGTGACGTTATGACGATCCCTGCGGATGCTGCCCTGAACGGTCACCGGAAAATCGACATCGATTCCGCCGGAGCCCGAGCGCGCGTTCAAATCGAATCCGGCACTCGCCGGCAGGTCGATAGTGATGCCTCCTGAACCTGTCTGCAGCTCCCATCGCGCCGTCTGTTCTCCTTCGACCGAAATGCCGCCGCTTCCGGTTTGCATACGCAGAGCTCCGCTGATGCGGGACGCGCGAATGGAGCCGCTGCCAGTGTTTGCGTAGAGATCACCTCTGATGTCGCGAAGCGTAATGCTGCCGGATCCGGTTCTCGCATTAACGCTGCCGTTGATGCCCTCGATGGTCAGGCTCCCCGAACCGGAATTGGACCGGACGTTGGATTGAGAGGGCAGGATCACCTCGTAACTGATCGACACATTCTGTAAATCCCGATCGTTGATTCGTCCGATGCGAATGCTCTGGCCCGACTGCTCGATCGGAGGATTCGACTCGATTCTCCGCACGGCATCTTCCGGAACGCGTCCCCATGGCCACCAACTGCTGAACCCTGCTCGAATCCTGCCACGGACCTCCACCCGGTTGCCCGACCCATTTCTGATAGTGATGCTGCCCGAACCGGTCACGACCTCAACATCCGGCGTCCCTGAAATGTTGAGCGTGCGGCTGAAGTCGCCCTGCGTTTGCGCATAAACCGTGGAAGTCGCTGCGGCAAAGACCGCCAGCATCACCAGACCATAAAGAACACCCCTCTTCATCGCAATCCTCCCATCTGTGCAAACCCGAAATACGGTAAGCCGTTCCGGATTGTTCCTCGAGAAATGGAAGACCGCAGGGCCCGGCAACGGTTACATTTACAATAGACGTATGGAAAATTTCGCGCTCATCGCAGTTGTCGAGAATCTGCGTCCGTCGATGAGCGAGCTTGTGATTCGCCGCGTTGTTCAGCACCAACCCAACGGATTCACCTTTCAAACCCGCTCCACCAGGCTGCCGGCGTTCAAAATGGTCGCGGAAACCCAGCACCCCGCGCTTTACGCCTCCGAAGTGCGCCCGCCGATCGAATCCGCAAATACGGATTTTCTGATGGTTCTGCGCAAACATCTGACTTCGGCCGAGCTGACGGGCTTCAGCAAACCGCTTTCCGAGCGGATTGTGGAATTCAACTTCAAGACCGCAGTTCCGAGCAAGGAACTGGAAACGATGTCGCTTGTTCTGGAGCTGCTGCCGAATTCCCCGAACATCATTCTCCTGGATGCGGAGCGGCGGGTGCTTTCGTCCTTTCTGCCGATCAGTCCGCAACACGGGATCGGCGAATACGACACGTATGCGTTTCCCAAAGCCGGCGACAAACTGAACCTCGAAGTGTTGCCGGATGCCGCTACTGGTGAATTCGACGGCATCACTCCCGAAGCACTCGTCTCCAGGGTGGCCGGAATCGGCCCGGTGTTTGCGAAAGAACTTGTCGTGCGACAGCGCAAATCCGGGAACTCGATGCTGCAGGAAATCCAGGCCATGATCGAGCATGTCCACGCGCCTTCCCGCGCCGCATGGCTCTATACCGAACTGCCGCTCGGCCACATCCTGGAACACAACGATGTGAGACGCCTTAAGAAGGCGATCCTCAGCCCCATCGAATTGGAGACCCTGGCGCGTACGCACAGCGCGCGCCTGTTCGTAAACATCCTCGAAGCTTCCAGGTTCTACCTCGATGAATTGGAAACCCGAATGCTTCTCGAACAGGCGAAGCTGCCCGTGCTTCGCGACATGCGCCAGGTCGGCAAACGGATTGCGTCGCGGGAAAAGCGCCTGCTTCGAGAGCAGGAGAAATACGAAGAAGCGGAAGGCCTGCAGAAGACCGCGCAAATGCTCACCTCCAGCGGCATGCAAATGGATCAGCATTACGAATCCGTCAAGGTAACGGATTACTTCCGTGACAAGCCGGCGGAAATCGACGTGCCGCTCGATGGCACGAAAAGTTTGCGAGAGAACATCGATGCGATGTTCAAAAGGGTACAGAAGGCAGGCCGCGGAAAGTCCATCACCGCGAAACAGCTCAAGGATATTCGTACTCGCCTGTCCGCGATCGACGAACAATCGAAAAGACTACAAGCCATCAGGGACTGGGATACCTGGCAGGCAATCGCAAGCAAGCTTCCGGCCAGGGCCGAGCAGGCTCAACCGGCGCACTCGCAGGAAGTCCCGACGAGGCGGTTTCGAACCATTCAACTCGACGGCAGAGAGATCCTCATCGGCAAAGGCGCGCGGGAAAACGATGAACTGACGTTCGACGTGGCTGCACCGGAGGATTTCTGGTTCCATGTCGCGGATTACAGCGGATCGCATGTCGTGGTGAGAAACCCGGGCAAAGACAAACAGCTGGAAGAGCCGGTGCTCGTAAAGGCCGCACAGCTCGCGGCGTATTTCTCACAGGCCAGAAACACGTCAAAGGTCGAGGTCCACCACACCAAAAGGAAGAACGTCACCAAGCCGCGGCGAGCAAAGCCGGGGCTGGTTCGATTGCTGGAATTCAAATCCATTAAAGTCGAACCAAAGAAATGGTTGAACGACTGAGGTCTTCGCGGCGGAGCGAAATTGCTCGAACTCGACTACACGAACATATTGGAAAGCGCGGTACACACACATGGCATTCCGAAGATCGCGTTCGACAAGGCCGCGGAATCCTCGAGACACATCGTCGACGATGTTCAGCGCGCACACGCATCCGGAGTTCTGGGATTCGGCAATCTGCCGTCGGACCAGAACGCGGTCGCCGCTGTAAAGGATTTCGCCCGATCGCATTCGTATCCGAACGTCCTTCTTCTGGGTATCGGTGGGTCGGCTCTCGGCCCGGCGGCTCTCGATGCGGCGCTTGGTCATCCGAAGTCGGACAGGCGTCTGATCGTTCTCGACAACATCGATCCCGACTTCATCAGGGATTCGCTGGATTCGATATCGCCCCAGGACACAATCGTCAACGTCGTCGCGAAATCCGGCGTCACTGCAGAGACGATGGCCACCTTCGCTGTCGTACGCAAGTGGATGACTGACGCGTTGGGAGAAACCGGTGCGCGCGAGCGATTCGTCGCCACCACGGATCCGGTAAAAGGCGATCTTCTCGAGATCGCGCGCCAGGAAAAGTACGCGGTTTTTTTTATTCCACCGAATGTGGGCGGGCGGTTCAGCGTGCTCTCACCTGTCGGCACTCTTCCGGCGGCTTTGATGGGCCTCGATGTCGAAGCACTGATGAGCGGCGCCCTCATCGCTGCGGAGCAGGCCCGAAAAGGCTTCTTCGAAAATCCGGCTCTCGTGTGCGCGTTCATTCAATTCGTGCTCGAACGGGAACGCGCGAAACGAATCCTTGTTCTGTTTCCATATGCCCAGGCGCTATGGAAGTTCAGCTTCTGGTTCAAACAGCTTTGGGCCGAAGGTCTCGCCAAGAAGATGGATCGCCGAGGGCGCGAAGTGTATTACGGTCAGACGCCGACGGCCGCTCTCGGCGTGACTGACCAGCACTCGCAGCTTCAGTTGTTCATCGAAGGGCCGAACGATAAATCGTTTCTCTTTTGGGACACGAAGGAATTCCGCAATTCCCTGCCGATCGAGCATCCGTTCACGAACCTGGATTCGCTGGCGTATCTCCGGAACAAGACGATGGCGGACCTTTTTCAAGCGGAAAAACTGGCAACTGAAATCGCTCTGACCGGAGCCGGCCGGCCCAATGCCACAATCACCGTCGATCGCATCGATGCTGCGGCCTTAGGCGAATTGATCATGTTTTCACAGTACGCGACGGCCTATGCCGGAGAGTTCTACGACATCGACGCCTTTGACCAACCGGGCGTGGAGTATGGTAAAAAACTTACGTTCGCTATGATGGGTCGCCCCGGTTTTGACGAACACAACCGGAGGATTGAGGACGTCCGGCACCGCGGACGGTGTCTTATCCCTGCAAAATGAAAGTTCCTCGTCGCATTTCATTACTGTTTTTCCTGGGCTTCTTTGTCGCCGGGTCCACCGCGCTCGGCTACTACTACTACTTTGTCTACGGCCCGCCGCTCAAAGCGGCAGAACAGTTCATGGACGACATGGAGAAAGGCGACATTCAGGCGGTACGAAACCGTGTCGTGGTCAGCAGCGACATCGAGGAGGGAATGCTCCGGGAGCCTACGGACCGCGAACTAAAACACCTGATGTCACAGCCCTTTGAGCGCGGGCGGATCGTGGATCAGCGTCCGCATGAGGGCAGAACCCGCGACTTCTACTATCTCGTTTATCGTGAGCCGGATGGCCGGATTTACGCGCTGATTGCGACCGAATTTAACGGCCGATTCCGCATCGTTATTCCTGAAACGCCGCTCACGTCTCGCAACCGATATCTCTGGGATTACCAGTGGACGAACTGATGGCAGCTGCTATACTGGCCGAGCACGTTTCAGTCAAAATTGGAGGCAGTAATGTTTGGATTAGGCTTGCAGGAACTGGTGATCATTCTGGTCATCGTCTTCTTCTTGTTCGGCGCAAAGCGGTTGCCCGAAATGGGTAAGGGCATCGGCGAAGGCATCAAGAATTTCAAGAAGTCTTTTAAGAGCGAAGACGAACAGAAGGAACAGAAGGAACAGAAGGAAAAGCACGCCTAACTGGGCCTAACGAGCTAAGCCCAGTGCCTACAGTATCATCCGCTCATCTCCCACTCTTCTTGTAACCCGCTGCCGATCCAGATATTCGAGCAGCGGGATCGCGTGTTTTCGAGTCACTCCAGTTAGATTTTTGAATTCTCCGACTCCGAACCTTGGGTTTTTTGATTTCAGAGCCCGTATATCCACGATGAGCTTCTCGATCGCGGCGCGGTCCACGAACAATTCTTCGTTGATCTTGACGAGCACGTTGTCCTTCAGCATCAACTGAATGATTTTTCGGGCCGTGTTCCGGTCGACCTTGAGCGCATCGATGACCTCGTCCGCCGGCGCGACCTGCAGGCCGAGGGATCGGAATCGTTCGGCGATTTGACCACGGATCTTTTCTTCATCAGCTTTCAACGTGACCTTCCGGCCGAACTCGTGAATCACGTCCTGGGCGACCGCGATCTTTTTGTCCGCAACGAGTTTGTCGACGACCGCCTGAAAGAGCGCGTTTGACGCGTCGCCGAACAGGCGGGCCTTCAACTCCTCGCGCCCAATTCCCGCCACCAGCGGGTTTGCTTCGTGGAATCGCTTCACCGCAGCCGCAGCAGCATCCGCGGCCTGTTTGAAAACGGATGCTGAAATAATCACAAACGGGTTTTCACTGACCACCCGAACCCTGCCCGTCTTCACCAGCGCCTGCACTCGATCTCGAAGCTGGGCCTGCACGATCCCCAGACGCGCGCTGACTCGCGAAAGCTCGATACATTCGAGACCGGACTGCTCGACGACGGCAATGATCCGGTCCTCCGTCGTTCCTTCCTTCAGCACACGCAGTCTTTCAATCACGGACTTGTCGGTACTGCGATGTTTTTCCGGCATCGCGTCGAGAACCTCGCCACCGCCGATCGTGATCATTGGCGAGTACTGTCGAATGATGAACCGATCGCCGGGAAGAGCGAACGTCGGCTCCTCCAGGCGAATCTGAACCAATGCGGAGTGGCCGGGCTCGAGGCGATCCTGGCCGAGAAGAACCGCATAGCCCATCACTTCCGTAGTCCCGATATGAAATCGAATGCGCTTCCTTCCCACGATCGCATTCGGAGCCGACGGAAGGAGCTCGAGGTGGCAATCGAACATCGAAGTCGGCGCGAACAGACGAGGCACCGTCAACACCATTCCGCGCTGCACGTCCCCAACCTCGATGCCCTGGAGGTTCAACGCCGTGCGCTGGCCGGCCGTTGCCTGCGCGGCGGAACGCCCATGGACCTGAACTCCACGAACACGCACGGTCCTCGCAGCTGGAAAAATCTCCACTTCCTCTTCTTTACGTACGCGGCCGGCGACAAGCGTCCCGGTGACAACCGTTCCGAATCCCTTCATGGTGAAACTACGATCGATGGGAAGGCGAAAAATGTCGTTCTCGTTTTTGGCCGCGACCTTTGTGATGCTCCCGCGCAAGGTGTCGATGAGTTGAGGGATGCCTTCGCCGGTGTGCGAACTGACGCGCAGTATCGGCGCATGTTCCAGAAACGAGCCCTTGAGAAATTCGCGGACTTCGATTTCTACAAGATCGACCATTTCAGTCTCGACCTTGTCGATCTTGGTCAGGACGGTGAAGCCCTGTTTGATGTGGAGAAGCGAACAGATGTCGAGATGCTCGCGGGTCTGAGGCATCACGGACTCGTCGGCGCCGATGACCAGCATCACGAAATCGATGCCGCCGACTCCGGCGAGCATATTTTTGATGAATCGCTCATGGCCTGGAACATCGACAAAACCCACGCTCATACCCGAACCAAGGTCCAGATGCGCAAACCCGAGGTCGATTGTTATACCGCGCTCTTTCTCTTCTTTCAGGCGATCGGTGTCGATGCCGGTGAGCGCCTTAACCAAAGCCGTCTTGCCGTGGTCGATGTGTCCGGCCGTTCCTACGATAACGTGCGGCATAGAAGTTCGTGCACGAGCGGCAATGGCAATCCCATCACGTTGAAATAGTTTCCTTCAATCCTCGGAATGTAAACCCCAGCATACCCTTGAATCGCATATGCGCCGGCCTTGTCGAAAACATCTTCACGCTGGAGGATTTCGAGAATGTCCTCTTCAGTAAGAGGAGCAAACCACACTCGCGTGCGGGCGAGGCCTTCAAGAGTCTCATGCCGAGACTGATTCAGGACGGCAACCCCGGTCAGCACCCAGTGATCGCGGCCCGAGAGTTTTCGCAGCATTCGAACGGCGTCGTCCTTGTTGACCGGTTTGCCCAGGATCTCGTTATCCACCGTGACTACCGTGTCCGCTGCAATGATCACCGACTGCGAAACGCGCGACGCCACCTCGGCTCCCTTTTCGCGCGCAACACGCGCGACGAATGCTTCGGGATTCTCGCCCGGCATGGACGTCTCGTCGATGGACGCAGGCACAACGCTGAATGGATGTCCCAGGATTGCCAGCAATTCCTTTCGCCGCGGGGACTGTGAAGCCAGAACCAGGTTCACGGGGCCTGCCTTCGTTTCATCGTGCGAGGATCGTAGGCCCAGTGGAACTCGAGCTCGTAGGCAAGGGATCGCGCGAGGCCGTCCA
>Ga0137433_1000107_pt1 | contig 45427 bp, 33 predicted proteins | sample EasRivERMZT840_2_FD_102335 | JGI IMG/M metagenome (GOLD analysis project Ga0137433, IMG submission 102335) | Soil microbial communities from meander-bound floodplain in the East River, Colorado, USA - East River MetaG ERMZT840_2 | ecosystem: Environmental > Terrestrial > Soil > Floodplain ...
AAGCCCGGCGAAGCGTATCGCATCAGCGACCTCGAACTCGCGGCGCGGCTGTCGTTCTTCATCTGGAGCAATATTCCCGATGACGAACTGATCCAGCTTGCCGGCCAGGGCAGACTCAAGGATTCCAAAGTCCTCGAGCAGCAGGTCCGGCGCATGCTTGCCGATCCGCGCTCGAAGGAACTGGTGAAGAATTTCGCAGGACAATGGCTCGGACTGCGCACATTGCAGAGCCAGACCCCGGAAGGAACAATCTATCCCGACTTTGACGACAACCTTCGGCAAGCCATGCGCACCGAGACCGAGATGTTCGTCGAGAGCATTCTGCGCGAAGACCGCAGTCTCACCGATCTCCTCACCGCAGGCTACACGTTCGTCAACGAAAGGCTCGCCGCTCATTACGGAATCACCAATGTTTATGGACCACAGTTCCGGCGCGTGACTCTGGAAGGTGACTTCGACGCCCGGCGCGGACTGCTCGGCAAGGGCAGCACGCAACTGGTGACTTCGAATTCGGATCGGACGTCGCCGGTGTTGCGCGGCAAATGGGTTCTCGAAAACATTCTGGGAACCCATCCGCCGGAGCCGCCGCCGAATGTTCCGGCGTTGAAACCGAATCCGGCCACGGAACCTCAAACGATGAGACAACGGATGGAAGAACATCGGTCCAACCCGGCGTGCTCGAGTTGTCATCGGATGATGGATCCGATTGGGTTCGCTTTGGAGAACTTCGATGGGACCGGAAGATGGCGGATCAGGGAAGCAGGAAAGACGGTGGATGCGTCCGGTCAACTGGTCGACGGCAGCCCCATCGATGGCGTCGTGAGTTTGAGGCAGGCGCTGCTGCGTTACTCCCCGCAGTTCGTGAGAACCGTGACGGAGAAGTTGCTTACCTACGCGCTGGGCCGCGGTATAGAGTACGACGATATGCCGGTCGTGCGTTCGATCGTGCGTGAAGCCGCGCGGAATGATTATCGTTTTTCGGCAGTCGTGCTTGGGATTGTGAAGAATTCTGCGTTTCAAATGAATCGTGCCCTCTCCCTCCGGGAGAGGGACGGCGCGAAGCGCCAGGGTGAGGGCAGGCCCGGGAAAGAGTGATTCCACGCTTGCCCTCACCCGCCCGCCTTTCGGCGGGCCGCCCTCTCCCGGAGGGAGAGGGCACGGGAGGGAACAATGTTCGTCAGTAAAAAACACATTCCTCGCCGCACCTTCCTCCGCGGCGCAGGTGTCACGCTGGCGCTTCCGCTGCTCGACTCGATGTTTCCGGCGCTGATTCCTTTCGCCAAAGCTCAGGCAGGCTCGAAGGTTCCGCGATTCGTGGGAATCTTCAATCCTCACGGTTGGGAGCCCGCACGGTGGGCGATAAAGGAAGGTCCGCTCGGCGAGCTTCCATTTATTCTCAAGCCGCTTGAAGCGTGGAAGGATTCGATAACGGTGATCAGCGGCCTGGATGCGACGTCGTCGATGCCGGCGCCTGGAGAAACAGGCGGCGATCACTCCCGCAGCGCGGCGGTTTTCAGCGGAGTGCGGCCAAAGAAGACCGTAAGCGCAGACATTCGACTGGGCGCTACGATCGATCAGATCATCGCGCAGAAATACGGCCAGGATACGCTGCTGCCTTCATTGCAGGTGAAGTGCGAGGATCAGAGTTCATTGGCCACCTGCCCCTGGGGTTATAGCTGCGCTTATGTGAATTCCGTTTCGTGGTCGGCTCCGGCAAAACCGCTTCCATTTGAAGCGAACCCGCAGGTGGTGTTTGAACGGCTTTTCGGCGATGGCGGCAACGCGAAGGAACGGGCGGCGCGCAAACAGGCGAAGGCAAGTTTGCTGGATGCAGTGTCCGTCGAAATCGGCCGCTTGAACAAGACGCTTCCAGCAACGGATCGGACGACGCTGAGCGATTACCTGGAAGATATACGCGAGATCGAGCGCCGGCTGAGCAATGTGGCGAAGTCAGGGGCCCAGTCGGTGGAAGTCGAGGTGCCGTTCGGTATTCCCGAATCTTTCACCGACCATATCAACCTGCTCTGGGACCTTCAGGCGCTGGCGTTCCGCGCCGACATCACGCGGGTTTCAACCTTGATGTATGCCCACGATGTGAGCATGCGGGTATATCCGGAATCCGGTGTGACCAGCGGAAATCATCCCACTTCCCATCATGGGGGCAGGCCGGCGACGGTCGAAGCGTGGTCAAAAATCAATCAGTATCACGTGCAGTGCCTGACGCCATTTCTCACGAAACTGAAATCCACGCCGGACGGCGACGGCAACCTGCTCGACCATACGTTGATTTTCTGGGCCAGCAACATGTCGGATGGAAATCTCCACAGTCATAAGGCCGTGCCGAACATGTTTGTCGGCGGCGCCGCCGGCCGGCATAAGGGAGGCCGCCACATCGCGCGGACGGGCACGACGGCGAACCTCTTGTTGAAGACGCTGCATATGTTCGGAGTTGAACAGGAATTCATCGGGGACAGTACAGGTCCGTTGGAGTTATGAAATCGGGAGGAGCCGCGGAGCGGCGGAAGAACGTAGCCCCGGGCGCAAGCCCGGGGCTTTCGATAACCGAGGAAATGAGCGCCGTAGGCGCGGAAGATTCCCGGCATTCTTTCGCCCCTCCGGGGCTCTGCCCTAAACCAACCTTGTCCCCGGGCTTGCGCACGGGGCTACACTCTTCCGCCGCTCCGCGGCTCATTCTCGCTTTTCTGATCTTCGCACTATGCCCACGCGTCTTCGCCTCCAGCGACGTCGCCGATGCAGCGATGAACCGAAACGCATCAGCCGTGAGGGCTCTCCTGCAAAAGAAGACTGACGTGAACGCTCCACAAGCCGACGGCACGACCGCGCTCCATTGGGCGGCACGCTGGGACGATCTGGAACTCGCGCGCACGCTGGTTCGCGCAGGCGCAAACCCCAGGGTCGCGAATCGTGATGGGGCCACTCCGATGTTTCTCGCCGCGCTGAACGGCACCGCTCCCATGATCGAGTTCCTGCTCGAAGCAGGAGCGGATCCGAACGCGCCCGTCCTGTCCAACGGGGAAACCGCGCTCATGATGGCCGCCCGCACAGGAAAGCTCAACGCCATCAAGCTGCTCACCCAGCGCGGAGCGAAAGTCAACGCAACCGAGAACCTGCGAGGAACCAACGCCCTGATGTGGGCGGCCGAGCAGGGTCACTCCGCCGCCGTCCGGTTCCTGCTGGACAACGGTGCCGATATTCGCGCCCAATCATCAGTGATCCGGCCAATTCGGCGGAATGGCCTGGGCTTCGCACGCGATGGTTCAACTGATCCGATGGGCGGACTCACCGCATTGCTGTTCGCTACACGCCAGGGATCCCTCGAGACCGTGCGCGTGCTCATTGACGCCGGCGCGGACGTGGCACAGACGGCGGTAGATGGAAGCGCGCCGCTTCTCGTGGCTGTCCAGAACGGCCACTACGATATCGCCCGGCTTCTCCTCGATCGGGGCGCAGGCTCAAATCAAGCGAACGACAAAGGCTGGACTCCACTCTATCTGGCCGTCGCCAATCGCGACGCCCTGACCACCGCTGTTCCACCGCCCGGCAATGAAGGCGCTGTCGATTTCATCAAGCTGCTTCTCGGCCGCGGCGCCGATCCCAACGCGCGAATCAAGGTCCACACGGAAGTCCATCAGGCCAACACGTCGCTCTGGTTGAAGGAGGCGGGCGCAACGCCCCTGTTGCGAGCCGCGTTATGCGGTGATCTCACGGTCGTTCGTCTTCTGTTGGACCACGGCGCCGATCCGCTGATCGGGACATTCGACAACACAACGCCGCTCATGGTGGCTTCCGGGGTCGGCTGGGCCGAGGGCTTCACGTTCCAGTACTCGGAAGAAGAAACCTCTGAACTCGTGAAGTTGCTCATGCAGAAAGGCGCCCGCGTGAACGACGCCAACGAAGATGGCATCACCGCTCTCCATGGAGCGGCTTACAAAGGCGCCAACAAAGTGGTTCAACTCCTGGTCGACCGCGGTGCTGACTTGTCTGCCAAAGACCAGGGTAAAGATTATGGATTCGGAACCAGCTCGGTCCACATGACCCCATTAAACTGGGCGGAGGGCGTTCCGATTGGAATGTCTTCGGCCATCTATCACGATGACACGGTGGCTCTCCTGGTGCGCTTGATGCAGGAACGCGGAATTCCCGTCGTCTACAACTCGTTTCAGGGGAAAAAACAGGGAGACGCGCCGATTATCGCGGAACCTCCAAGATAGTGATACAAAGGTAACTAATTTTCAGCCATCAAGATAAGGAGCCGAGTATGTCCCGGAGAGGTCTCGCTCTAACTGGTTTTCTGGCGGTAACCGCAGTATTGACCGCTTCCATGCGACCGACAGCGGCGGCCGAAACGGCGGCACCGACATTCACTAAAGACGTTCTTCCGATCCTCCAGAAGAATTGTCAGACGTGCCATCGTCCCGGCGACATTGCGCCGATGTCGTTTCTCACCTACAAGGACGCGCGGCCCTGGGCGAAGGCCATGAAGACCGCCGTCGTGAACCGGCTGATGCCGCCGTGGTTCGCAGACCCGGCCTTCGGTCATTTTGCAAATGACAGAAGGCTGAGCGACGCCGATATCAAAACCATATCCACGTGGGCGGACAATGGCTCTCCCGAAGGTGACGCGAAAGATGCGCCGGCGCCGGTCGAGTTTCAGGACGGTTGGGGACTGAAGCCGGACATGGTCATCGAGATGCCGAAAGACGTCCCACTGCCGGCGACCGGCACCATCAATTACAAGAACATCCTTGTGAAGGTGAACTTCCCCGAGGATCTATGGGTTGTTGGCGCTGACTTGAGACCAGGAAACGCGCAGGCCGTCCATCACATGAGAGCGAACGTCCGGCCTCCGGGATCAACATTCATGCAGAACGCGGAACCGGGGATTGCGTACGAGCAGGGCGATCCGGGCATGGGACGACAGGATGCCGGTATCGACCTGCTGGGCAAATTCAATCCCGGACTTGGCGCGCAGGACTTCAGCCTTTTCGACTCCGCGAAGTTCGTGCCGAAAGGCTCCGACATCATTTTCAACATGCATTACACCGCGACGGGCAAGGAAACGACAGACCGTTCCAGGCTCGCGCTGGTCTTCTCCAGGACGCCGCCCAGGTATCGTTACTTCGTGAATGAGGGGCCCACCGCGTCGAATCTCGCTATTCCCGCAGGCGATGGCAATGCGGAAGTCGTGTCTGAAGTGACGGCGCAGGTCGACACGCAATTGGTCTATCTGCAACCGCACATGCACCTGCGCGGCAAGGACTACGAAGTTCAGCTCATTTATCCGGACGGCAAAAAAGAAACGGTCTTCAAGGCGAAGTGGGATTTCAACTGGCAACTCGGTTTCGACGTGGCCAGGCCGATCGCCGTTCCCAAGGGAACGCGCATCGTCGGGATCGCGCACTTCGACAATTCCGTCAACAACAAGTGGAATCCCGACCCAACCAAGATGGTCGTCTGGGGTCCGCAGAACTGGGACGAAATGCAAAACTGCTTCATGGGTTTTCTCATCGATCCCAATATGCAAGATCCCAGGTCCCAGTTGTTGAAAGCATCCGGCCCGAGCCTCCTGAGACGAGGCGCCTCCGGGCCGACACTGTCAACCCTGGCAATTCCGTAAGAGCCCTAATCCCGCGTGAGTTTGAAGGTGCCCTTGACGTTGCCGTGATTCCACGTGCCGGTCAAGGTGCGCTTGTAGGAAAGAATATCGTCCAACTTACCGTCAGCGACGAAACGCACTGGGTTGCCTGAACGATCCCTGGCATCGGCTTCGATGTGTACGGTCCATTTCGTAGAGTCGAGCGTTACTACCTTGAGCGGGATCACATCCGGTCCGGGATTGATAATCCCGTTCACACTCTTCCCGTCCCAATTCATGACGATCGTGATCTGATTGCGGTGCGTGGCGGTGGGACCCCAGTCACCGGACCAGGTGCCGACCAGCGGATGGCCTTCCTGAGCGAAGAACAGCAGCAGAACAAGACAGGCTTTCGCCAGCATCAGGGCACAATCCGGCTGCTACGGTCGACGCCTTCTTCAGTGCCGACCATCATGGTTGCCGCCTGGTTGCCATCCTGGCAGATGTATTCCATAAACTCTTCATTCGTACCCCAGCGAATGAAAAAACCGGTGGTCCATGGCCGGGTGTAGGCTCCCGGATCATCGATCGTAATTTCGATCTTCATGTTGTTGTAATCGGTGCGCGTGAAGCGCTCGATCAGGTGGAGCTTGTCCGTGTGCGGTGCGCCTTGCCGTTCCATCCAGAATCTTTCGTTGAAGCCGACAGTATCGACAACAAGCGTATCGCCTTCCCAATGCCCGATGGAGTGGCCGTAGTAACTGGGAATCAGATCCCTGGGATGGGGACGGCCGTCCACATAAATGACCCTGAACGTCTGCGGGCCGTTCTCATCGAAGATGTAGATCGTTTTCGTTTCGGGGATATCGACAAACTCCGTTCCGCCGGGCGTAATGAACTGTCTCGGGCCGCCGGAAGGTTTGCAACGCGTATGAGGTTCGAACAGGTTGGCTTCGCGGTACTGATAGAGCGCTCTCGCCCAGGGCTGAAACGGAACCTCACTCTCCCTGGGCTTACCGGGGAACGGCGGTCCCGAAAAAGCGCCGCGGCCCTGGCCGTCTTTGATCGCGGGATCGGTTTCCGGTTCCGCCAGGATTGGCCTGCCGTTGGGATGCCAGAGTCCCTTGTCTCCGGCAGCCGCGCTGAATCTCGGTGTGCCATCCGGCCATCGCGGAGTGGGTTTCGCCGTGCCCGCCGGGTCACGGCGATTTTGCGCCAATAAAGACGGCACTCCTGAGACAACGAGCATCGCGATCACAAAAGACGCTGCGATGAAGCGATATCGCACGACGAATCTCCTTGTTTATTGCTCAGTCGGCTGGCTGCTCGACGCCGCGCCAAGTTTCTTGCCGGTGCTGGCCATCGTGACGTTCTTCGCATTGACGTTCTTGCTTCCGTTGCGCGCCAGGAAGCCCTCGACGACGAGTTCATCGCCGATCTTCATCGTCTCTTTGGTCCATCCCGAATTGCGGAGGCTGTTGGGGCCGCCCATTTCGAATCCCCAGTTCTCAATGAGGCCGCTGTCCGTCTTCACATTGAGATAGAACCATACATGGGGATTGGCCCAGTCGATCTTCGTGACGATGCCCTTCATCGTCACTTGCTTGTTGGCATCGAACTCCGTGGCAAAGGCGTGGTGCGCGACGGCCGGCGCTGCGGACAAGAGCAGTCCGGAAAGAAGAATCAACGAAATCACACGACCCTGCATTGTTTCCTCCTGTCGGTTTTATGGTCGATTATCCTGACAATAGTACGGCGGAAGCTCCTCTGCGGCAATCCATTGCAGGTTCCAATTAGCGGACCACGGCTTCGTATAGGCGCCGGGATCATCGATCGTGACTTCATATCGCAATGTATCGAAATCGGTCCGCGAAAAGCGTTCGATCAGATGCAGTTCTCCGCTATGCGGAAGGCCGCCATTGGTGAACCAGAATTTCTCATTGAAGTTTTTCGTTTCGACCACCAGCGTGTCGCCCTCCCAACGGCCTAGTCCACGGCCGTAGTAGGTCGGGAAGTCCTTGTCGTCCTCTTTCAAAGAGCGGCCGTCGTTGTAAATCACCCGCCAGTTGTGATTGCCGCCGCCGATGAGGACGATGATGCGACGTCTCTCGCGGTCTTCCAGAAACTGAACTCCGTAGGGAAGCTGAAACTGCCTCGGGCCGCCCGGCGGCATGCAAAACAGAAACATGGGATCGCTCTTCAGGAAGCTGCGTTGACGCAATTCGTAAAGGTCTCTGGCCCAGCGCTGGAAGGGCGCGACCTTGTCGATGTCTGCCAGGTTTCGCAAAAGACCATTGGCATCCATTGGAACATTCACGCCGGACTGTACGAGAAATTTCGCACTGGGATTTCCCCAATATCCTCGTTCACCCGGAGGAGGCCCCAACCTCGGTTGTCCATCCGGCCAACGCGGTGCCGGCTTCGACGGATCCCGTTTGGGCTGCGTGGTTGCTATTGTGAACACGCTCTTTTTGGTGCTTCCCAGGACAACGGAATTTGCCCACGCCTGCTTGCTGCCGTCCCTCGCGGTCAACCCTTGAATGGTAATGGCATCGCCGATTTTCAGAGTGTCGCGGCTCCAGCCGTTCTTTTGAAGGTCAATCGGGCTTTCCAATTCAATGGCCCAGTTCGTGATGAGGTTTTTGTCTTGAACGTTGACGAAGAGGTGCACGTGAGGATTGGCCCAATCGATGCCGACGACGATTCCATTCAGCGCTACCGTCTTGCCCGGGTCGAACTTTGCTGAAATCGAGTGGTGCGCCGCCAGCGGCGCAGTCAGGAGGGCAATAACTGTGATCGCCAATATGGACACAGCACCAGGCCTCATGCTCGCCTCCGTCCGCCAAATGATACACCAACGAAATCGAGGGCAGGCCACAGTGTGTGAAACAGGGCTATAATTCGCCCCATCCAAAGGGGGAAAGATGGGGAAGCTTTCAATTGCATCGTTATCGTTATTTGTCTGCGTTCTTCTAACCACACCGGCATTCGCACAATCCAGCAATGCGACAGTCAGCGGAACCGCGTCGGATAGCACCGGTGCTCTGATTCCCGGTGTGACGGTCACTGCCACCAACACTCAAACGGGCATCGTGACGACTGTCATCACGAATGAAAGCGGAACCTACAACTTCGCGAGCCTTCAGCCAGGTGTGTACAACTTCACCGCAGACCTGGTCGGCTTTCAGACGCAAACCTATTCGGTTTTTCAACTCGGTCTTTCCCAGCAGGTGCGGCTGAATTTCTCCTTGCAGGTGGGTGGCGTGGCGCAGTCGGTTGAAGTGACGGTTTCGGCCGAAGCGCTTTTGGCGGCCACATCGTCATCGGTGGGAGGTGTGCTTCCTGAGTACAGAGTGCGTGACCTGCCGACAATCGGCCGCGATGCGCTGGAACTGGTCAACGTCCTGCCGGGCGTTACGGCCGCCACCAGCAATGTCGGAACGGCGCGGGCCTCGGCAACCTTTGCAGGGATCTATGCGGGCGCCGGAGCCGTCAATACGATGCGCGACGGTATTACCGTCAGCGACGGCCGCTATAACGTCGGCGTGTTTGCGTCCACGAGCATCAATCCGGACCTCGTCGGCGAGATGCGCGTGGTTGTCGCGCCGGCGGATGCCGAGATGGGCCGCGGTGTTGGACAGGTTCAGATTCTGACCAGGTCGGGAACAAACCAGTTCCGAGGCTCGGCAGTATGGAATATTCAAAACTCGGCGCTCGATGCGAATACGTGGAACGGCAATCGCGTCGGGACCACTCCAACCTGGTACAACCGCAACCAGGTCACGGGAAGCTACGGCGGGCCGATCGTCCGCAACAAGACATTTTTCTTTACTCTCTTGAATCTTCAACGCATGCACTCGCGGCAAAACATCGTGACGCCGGTCCTGACCGCCGAAGCGCGAAAGGGCAACTTCCGGTTTTTCCCGAACGTCCAGAACGGCAATTTCGACCAACTGCCGGGCGGCACCGGCAACACCGCGATCGCTCCTGTCGTGGATGTTCTCGGCAACTCGGTGCGGCCCGCGGCCTCGACGGGTGATCTTCGGTCCGAGAGCGTCTTCGGCCGGGAGTTTCGCGGCATGGATCCGAGCGGCTTCATTCAAAGACTGCTTACCGCGATGCCCCTTCCCAATGACTACAGAAGTGCGGAATGTATCCAGTTGCAGCAGGCCGGAGCCTGTAATGCCACGGGTGCGACGTCTGCAACTGACGGTCTCAATGTTGCCAACTTCCGGTGGGTCCGGCGAGGCGACACCCTCATCGGAAATCAATTCGGAACGGAAGAGGACACGAACCGGAACCAGATCAACGTCAGGATCGATCACCAGTTCAATCCTCGACACAAGCTGAGTGGAAGCTATACCTGGGAGCGCCAGAACAATACATCGAATCCGTCGCCGTGGCCGGGCGGGTTCAACGGCAGGGCGGATCGCGAACCGTCGGTGTTCACAACTTCTTTCGTGTCGACTTTGACTTCCAGCGTTGTGAATGAAGCCAGGTGGGGGCTGCGCAATGGCGTCAGCGGCAACACGCAACCTTGCGATTTACCCGACCTGCGAGACGAGTTGTACAGCTACCTGCCGAGTGTGAACAAATATCCGGTCCTCGCGCAGCCCGTGACCTTTACGAACCACCTGCTCCAGGCGACATGCAACAGCGTCACTGCGCGCAGTCCGATGTGGACCTACGCCGATACGCTGAGCTGGACCAAATCCAAACACACATTCAAAGGCGGCGCCGAAGCGCGACTGGCGCGAACAGAAGGATCGAGCTCGGTCAACTTCAGACCTGTAGCCACGGGCGGGGCCGGCAATTTCCCGGTCCAGGGAATTGAGACAAACCTGATTCCGGGTCTCATCGGCAACAACCTCACCAGAGCACGGAATCTGCTGCTGACGCTGAGCGGATCGTTACAGAGTGTCAGCCAATCCTTCAGAACCAATAGCCCGACTGCAACGGAGTTTCTCGACATGCTTCAGATTGAGAAACCGCCGTCCCGTCTGACCGTGACGAACGAATGGAACGTATTCTTTAAAGATGACTGGAAAGTGACGCCGTCCCTGACGCTGAACCTCGGTGTGCGCTATGAATGGTATGGCGTGCCATGGGAAGGAAACGGCATGACGGCATCGGTTGCCGGAGGCGGCTTTGCCGCGTTCGGTTGGTCCGGCCGAAGCTGGAACGACTACTGGGCATTCGGACCGCAGAAGGGTGACCTGACCCAGGTACAGTTCGTCGGTCCAAAGTCGCCGAATCCGGACGAGCAACTTTTCAAGGATGACAGGAACAACTTCGCGCCGGCCGTTGGCTTCAGTTGGTCTCTGCCCTGGCTCGGAAAAGATAAAACCACCATACGCGGCGGCTATGGCATGAGCTACCTTGGACACGGCGGCCGCGGCAGCGCTATCGATGCGTCCATCGGACAAGGACCAGGCACGATCGATCAGCAAACGTTCACGTCGTCGCAATATCTGGATCTTTCCAGGATCGTTCTCCCGCTCGCAAAAAACAGACCGGGTTTCACGATTCCGATTACTGAAAGGACCCAAAGCATCGACGCATGGGATCCGAATTCCGTGAACCCATACATTCAGTCCGTCAACTTCTCCGTTACACGACAGATTGGAAGGGGCATTACCGCAGACGTCCGGTATGTGGGCACAAAGGGCACGAAACTATACGGCACCGTTCCGCTGAATCAGCGGAATTACCTGACGAATGGCTTGCTCGAGGCGCTCGACACCACGCGGATCGGCGGCAATGCGCCGTTGTTGGATCGGATGCTGCAGGGATTGAACCTCAACCCGGGCGTCGCCGGATTCGGCGCGGTAGGCACAACGGTAGGCGGCGTTCTTCAGACGGGCTCGATGCACCTGCGCCAGAACACGACATTCCGCGGAAATATCGCCAACGGGAATTACACTGCCGTCGCCAATACGCTGAACTCGTCAACCGCAGTGACAGGCCTTGGAGGCGGTTTGATTCGCAATGGCGGCTTGCCTGAGAACTTCATCGTCAATAATCCGCAGTTCAATAATGTGACGCTGACCACGAATCCTGGCAGCTCCAACTATCACTCCATGCAGGCGCAACTAACATTCCCGACGCGGGCCGGCCTGAACTATCAGGCAACATATGTGTGGAGTAAAGCGATCTCCTCGTGCAGCAACGAAAACTGCACATCCTGGATTGATGTGCTGAACCGGCGCCTCGATAGAAGCCTTCAAGGTTCCGACCGAAGGCACGAGTTCCGCATCAATGGCGCGCTGGAATTGCCGTTCGGGCCGAATCGGCTGCTCCTCCGCAACAGCGGGGGTCTGGTGGCACGGCTGGTGGAACAGTGGCAGTTGAGCTGGATCGTCAACATGACCTCCGGTGCTCCTTTGAACCTCACTTCTCCAAACACCTACCTTGGGCGGCAGCGCCTGCAGATTGTCGGAGACTTCGCCAAGGATCAAGGGAAGGCTCGAATGACGGCTGGTCTTCCGAACTATTTCGAAGCGGGAACCTATCGCACGGTGGCCGACCCGCAGTGCGCCAATGTGACAACGCTTCAAAACCTGCAGACTGCATGCACGCTTGGCGCACTAGCGGATTCCCAGAACCGGATCCTTCTCCAAAACCCCATCCCGGGAACGCTGGGCAACCTCGGCGATGGATGGCTCACCGGCCCCGGCAGCTTCCGATTCGACATGAGCGCGAGAAAGAGAATCAGAATCAGTGAAACGAAGGCGTTGGAATTCCAACTGGACGCGAGGAATGTGTTGAACCATCCCATCCTCGGCAACCCAAGCCTGGACATCAGCTCCGCGAACTTCGGCCAGATTGCCCCCGACGGCGTGACCGGCGTGCGCAACTTCCAGGCCCTGCTGCGGTTCAGCTTTTGATTGAGCCGATAGGAAAGTCTCATGGCCCTGGTGGGCCAGCCCCGAGGATGAAAGGGTTGCGCTTGACTGCAGGATGATCGCTTTTCGAGAATCGCAGGACGAAGACAAATGGCCGATTTGAAAAATGGTGGAAAACAACCCCGTTAGGAAAGTGGTCTGGCCGACGTCGAACGAACCTCGATTGGTGCTATCAAGCCCGTGAGACAAAATGAAAATGAATGCGTCGGTCTCTCTTTTCGAAAAGGAGAAGCCATGCTGGACGTGAAGGTTGAAAATTGTGCGGGAATCGATGTGGGAAAGAAGTTTTTGGCGGTTTGCGTTTTGAAGGGGCCGGCAGATCGGAAGCCGGCCGAGGAATTGATGTTGATGAGTTGAGTGCGTCTCTGCGATCAAGACCACGGGTCAATGGCTTGGAGCGTTGTCCAAATCGATTACGACAGTTCGTATCCCGTATTAGTGTGCCCACAATGTAGCCGCCGGTTTACACAATCTCTCGGTTAAGACGGGAAACTAAAGCCCGTAACGCAGGCGCGAACGCTTAACGAAGCACAGGAGCGGGCCAGCCGTCTCAAAGCGGAACTCACCCGGCGGAAAGTTCATCACGATGTTCTTCGATTCTGCGCGGAAGAGTTTCTGCAAGAAAACTACTTCCATGCGGTCTTCGAGGCGACGAAAAGTGTCGCGCAAAAGATTCGGGAGAAGACCGGCCTCACTGGTGAAGGCGCTGACATCGTGTCGACGTGCGGAAACGCAGATCAACGACTCTTTGTGTCCTCGCAGACCTTCCGGGGTGACAGAATCTTTACACCGGGATTCGAGGACGATATGGTAGCAAGCACAGAATCTCCCCTAAAGGTGCGGATCAAGGAACGCTCTGGTCGTTTTGATTGGTCATTGGGATCTTTTACTCAACTATGGGTCTACAGCCGAAATGGCAGGCCGCTAACTGGAAGGTGATGGATGCGAAAATTTTCAATTACAACAACCGTTTTGCTCTGTTTCCTGTTCGCACTAAACGGCCCTGCGCAGGTCATTAACGCCACGCTCAGTGGAACAGTTTCCGATGCGAGTGGGGCCCTGATTCCCGGGACTGAAATCACGGCGAGGCATACCGCTACGGGAGTTGCTTCGACAGTCGTGACCAACGAATCTGGAGCGTACCGATTCCCCAGCCTCCAGCCTGGGCCATACCAGGTAAGCGCGTCGTTACCGGGGTTCCAACCTCAGACGTTCCAGGTGACGCTCGGAACCTCACAGCAGATTCGTCAGAACTTCACCTTGCAGGTGGGTACGGTCGCGCAGGCAGTTGAAGTGTCCGTGGCCGCCGACCAACTTCTAAGCGCGGTCTCGTCGTCGGTCGGCACTGTTCTTCCTGAAAGGCAGGTCATGGACCTGCCTTTGGTCGGCCGCAACGTGATCAATTTCGCGACGTCGCTGACTCCCGGCGTCGTAGGCGACGGCGGAGCGGGCACGACGTTTGCAGGCGTTCAGGCCGGTGGTTCAGGCAACGTCAATCTCCAACTCGATGGCGTCACCGTTAACAATCAGCGGCACGCGCAGGGTCTCTACACGGCCACCGTGATCAGTCCGGACATGGTCGAGGAAATCCGCGTCGTCGTTGCCGCCGTGGACGTCGAAGGGCGCGGCTCCGCGCAGATTCAGGCACGGACAAAATCGGGCACGAACCAGTTCCACGGCGCCGCCGTTTGGAACCTCCGGAACTCCGCCCTGAACGCCAATTCGTGGTCGAACAACCGGCAACGCATCTCACCGACCTGGTACAACCGGCATCAGTACACCGCTAGTCTCGGCGGACCGATTGTCCGCAACAAAACGTTTTTCTTCGCGCTGTTCGACGGCCAGAGGGGACTGCAGAAAGAAAACGTCGATGCTCCTGTTCTGACAGACACTGCGCGGCAAGGCATCTTTCGATTTTTTCCGGGAGTCAATAACGGCCACGCGGAAGTCACACCGAGCGGTACGGGCAACACGCGCGTATCTCCTGTGGTCGACCTGTTAGGCAACCCACTGGATTGGACACGGATTGGAGGCGCAACCGGTCCGCTGCAAAGTTTCAGCATATTCGGCGACACCTTGAACCCAGGTGATCCCAACCGGAGACGCATGGATCCAACGGGATTCATGGCCAAGCTGATTCAGAACATGCCGCGAGCAAACGCTTTCAATAGCGCTGCCAATAGCGGGGACGGCTTGAATATGGGTGTGCATCGGTGGGTGCGCCGAACGGTTGGCGGGTTCGGCGGCTCTGGAGCAAGCGCTCAAGATGAATTCAACCGCCGGCAATACAACGTCAAGATCGATCACAACTTCAATAGCAATCACAAGCTGACCGGAAGCTACGCTCACGAATACCGCTATAACGACGCCGTTGCGCTATCCCCCTGGCCCAATGGATGGGGCGGTGAGATTACAACTGCACCGACCCTCATCATGGCCCAGTTCACATCCACTCTCTCGTCGAACATCTTGCACGAATTCCGATTTTCGTACCGTCAAACGAATCTCGAAGACAAGCTCGCGTTCGCTCAAAGCCACAGCAATACCGAAACCTCGAAGCAAGCATGGGACTTTCTAACCAAGGTCAACGGAATACCGATAATCCAAAAGCCGACATTGTTTGCCGATCACATGATCACCTGTCCAGGGGACCTGACGTGTTCCAACCGGGGCAACCGGAGCCCGATGACAACGTACACCGATACCTTGAGTTGGACCAAGGGCGCTCATGCGCTGAAATTCGGTGGTGAATTCCGATATGCCAACTCTTTCTCATGGTCGCCGCAAAACATCATCCCTTCGGTCTTCGGCGGCGCCGGCGATGTGCCGGTCCAGGGAATCGACAGGATTCCCGGACTTCTGAACACGAGCAGGGCTTTGGCGGAGAATCTCTTGTTATCGCTTTCCGGATCCGTTGGAAGTATCAGTGAGAGATTCGAAATCAAAGAACCCACAGATACGCAGCGGTTCCTGGACTTCCGCGACACCTATTTCCACGTGAATGACCCGAAAATTTTCGGGAGAATCCGCGACTGGCACCAGGACGAGATGAGCTTTTTCGTCAAGGATGACTGGCGGGCTACTCCGAACCTCACTTTGAACTTGGGCGTACGCTATGACCTGTTTCGCGTGCCGTACCTCGTCAGCGCCACTGGAAAAGGTTTTACTCCCGGTCTCGAAGGAGGCAACAACGCTCTCTACGGATACTCGGGCCGCAGCGTCGCCGATTGGATGTCCGGGGGCGGACCGCAGAAGGGTGAACTGACAAAAACGATTCTCATCGGCCGTGATACCGACAATCCAAATCAGGGGATCTGGCCGAGCGATAGAAACAATTGGGCCCCTGCCATCGGCTTCGCGTGGTCGCCGAACTGGTTCGGACAGGACAAGACGACCGTTCGCGGCGGCTATCAGATCGCGTATCAGTTGCCGGGGAACAGTATTTCGTGGATCGATGTCGATGTCGGAAACGTGCCTGGCTTCACTGCGGAACCCACAGATCTCGGAGACGGCACGTTCCGCGATTTTACGAACATCAAGCTCCCCCTCGCCGTCACACAGAAGCCGTTCGAAGTGATTCCCATCACGCAGCGCTCCCAGACCATCGCACTTCATGAAGCGACGTATACAACTCCATACGTTCAGACTTTCACGCTGGGCGTGACGCGGTCGCTGGCTTCGAATCTGACGTTGGACGTCCGTTATACAGGTACTCGAGGTGTAAAGCTTCACAGCCAGGGTTACAACCTCAACGATGCGGACATCCGGAACAATGGGTTGCTTCAAGCGCTCGAAATCACGCGGGACGGGGGAAACGCGGGGGTGTTTGATCGAATGCTGGGAGGACTCAACATGGGGACCGGCATCGGCGTGGTTGGACGCGACGTCACCGGCTCCGAAGCGTTGCGCCGGCACGCTTCCTTCCGTACGCTTATCGCGAACGGCAATTTCGTAGGTGTGGCCCGGCTCTTGAACACGACCAATATCGGCACTGTCCAGCCGGCGGGCCAGATCATCAGCGGCGGGCTGCTGCGGTCCAGTGGATTGTTTCCCGAGAATTTCATCGTGACCAATCCGCAGTTCAACACAGTCACTCTGCGCACGAACTCCGACAACTCCAATTACCACTCACTGCAAACCCAGGTGACGGTGCGGCCCACCCATGGACTGAGCTACCAGGCTACATACCTCTGGAGCCGGAGTCTCGGCGTTACTACGACCGGTGTTCGGGACCTGCGAAACCGTAACGCCGACTACACCCGGCTGCCGAGCGACCGCACCCACACTTTCCGAAGCTTCGGCACATTCGATCTGCCGTTCGGACCAAACCGCTTGCTGGCCGGCAGCAGCTCCGGATGGGTCGCCCGTTTGATCGAGGGCTGGAAGGTTGGCACGATATTCAACATCAGTTCGGGAGCGCCTTTGAACGTTGGGGGGCAGACAACGCTATATTCGGCAGGCACTCCGGATATCGTTGGCGCGTTCGTCCGCGACGGCAAGGTCATGTGGCCGGCAAATCCAGGCGATATTTTCGGAAGCTTCTTTCCGCAACAGTACCAGAGGGTCACCGATCCGGCATGCGCCAGTATCGCCGCGAACCTCCGTTCTTTCTGTACGAACACCGCGCTCGCCGATGCCAGCAACAATATCGTCATGAGGAACGCAGCACCCGGACAGCCGGGTACGCTGGGTCTGCGCCCAATCGAGGGGCCGGGACGATGGGACCTCGATGCAAATATCCAGAAGGCAATCCGGGTCGCCGAATCCAAGAACCTGACATTCCGGGTGGACGTCCAGAACGTTTTCAACCATCCGACACCCGGCAATCCGAGCGTGAACATTAACTCCGGAACCTTTGGACAGATCACCACGAAGAGTGGAAACAGAACTCTTCAAGCCCAGATCCGCCTGGATTTCTAAACCGTTCGATGTTTCCACGGGGCTTCCGCCCCGTGGAAACTGTAAAGCAACGTCGGCAGTCAAGTATGTAGTCACTTCCCACTCATCAGCTTTTGCAGCAAAGCCACCGTATGCGGCTGCGGCCTGGGCGGTCTTTGATCGATGATTGCGACGCCTTCAGCCCAGGAAAGAGGCGTTCTTCCTTCGCTGTCTTTCGCGTCCAGCCTGGCGCCTTTCGACACGAGAAATTCAACGATTTCATTGGCTCCTCGATGCGCGGCGCCATGAAGAGCAGTGAGTCCTTCTCCGTTGGCGGAGTTGATGTCGATACCCAGCTCCAGGCACAGCTTCACAGCCTGAAGGGTTTCATTCTCCGACCATTCGAACGTGCTGCCGTCGGCACGACCGATCCCAGAGGCAAGCATTAATGCGGTGGTGTTATCCGAGAGCGGAATTTTGGGATCGGCGCCGTTCGCCAGCAGAAGACGCATCACAGTGGTGTCCCCGGACTCGGTGGCCCGCAGGAACGGCGTTGCGCCGACCATGCTTTGGAAAACGTTAGAAAAGTTTGAAGGGCCTCGATAGGGAATGGGATAGGTGAGCTTCGTATTCGGGTTCGCTCCACGGGCGAGAATCGCTTTTATCAGATCCAGGGAATCCAACTCATCTCCGGCCGGCTTGGGCAGCTCCGACCAGCGATAATTGCGCATATCCACAGCCGCGTATAAAGCGGTTCGGCCTCGAAGGTCGGCCACATTGGGATCGGCGCCCTTGTCCATCAGGAACTTCGCAAGGCCGTAGTGTCCATTGATGATCGCGACGATCATTGCGCTCGTTCCGTCGGCCATCGTCTGGTTCACATCCGATCCTGCAGCCATCAGGAGGCGCAGGGATTCCGTCGCATTGGCCCGGACGGCAAACAAGAATGGTGTCATCGCGCCGCCGCCGGATCCGCCCAGCGGCGGTCCTGGTGGCCGGGCCGGACGGCCACCACGGCCGCGGGCGCCCTCGGGCGCCTCCGGACGAGGCTGAGGCTTTCCGCCCTGCGCGCACGGCAGCGTCGGAACACCGGGGCCGCTGATGATGAACCCGTTCGTGGAGTTCACCAGGTCAACGTTGGTGCATGCAAGGATGTCCGCTCCGTTGTCGATCAGCAGCTGGACAACCGGGGCGTGGTTTTCAGCGGCAGCCCACATCAGAGCGGTCTGGCCTTTGACTTTTTCCTTCGCATTGACAGCAGCGCCGTACTTAAGGAGAACTTTTATCGCGTCGACGCTCCCGGTGTTGGCAGCAGTCATGAGAGCAGTCTCGCCGCCAAGCAGAGCGCCGTTCGGATCGGCGCCCGCCTTCAACAGTGTTTCAAGCATAGGCGCGCTTCCGTTGACCGCAGCCAGATAGAGCGGCGTTACGCTGCCGCGGTTCGTGACTTTAACATTTGCGCCGGCCTTGATCAGCAGTTCGGCCGCTTCCAGATCATTCCAGCGAGCCACCCAATGAAGGGCGGTCGTGCCGTCGGTCTGGGCCGAATTCACATCCGGCGTTTGCTTGAGGAGGGAACGCAGTGCGTCTTTGTCGCGCTTCATCGCGGCGTCTGCCAGGCGGGCATCTGCGGCGCTGAGAGTGAGCGCGGAAAGCAGTACGAAAATCATCGATGAGATGAGGCGCTTAACAGGCATGTTCATTCCCTCTTAAATCTCGAACCGGCCGGTGCTGTCGCCAAACGTTTCCAGGTTGATCCCGACTCTGTCCAGCATGGTCAACAGCAGATTCGACATCGGCGCATGGTTCGAAGCAATGTGCCGGCCTCCCTTGATTTTTCCGGACCCGCCGCCGACCAGGACGACGGGCAGCGGGTGATGGTCGTGAGCATTCCCGTTGCTCAGCGCGCTGCCGTAAAGAATCATGGAGTGATCGAGGAGCGTGCCGTCGCCATCGGGCGTGGACTGCAGCTTCTCCAGCAGACGCGTGAAGACCTGCACGTGATATGCGTTGATCCTGGCCCAACTTTGCATTCGTTCCGGATTGTTGCCGTGGTGCGAGGTTCCATGCCATCCGCCATTGAAACCGCTCTCCCGAAAGCTTCGGACCGTGAGCTCGCGGCCCAACATCAGAGTCGAGATCCGTGTGATCTCCGATTTGAAAGCCAGCGTCATGAGGTCGTACATCAGATCGACATGTTCCTCGAAAGACTCCGGTACGCCGATCGCTGTGGTCGTCTCCGTCAGTTCAACCGCCGTGTGCTTTTCCGACATCTGCAGCCGTCTTTCAAGCTCACGGATATCGTCGAGATACTGATCGAGCCTCGTGCGGTCGCTCGGCCCGATGTTGACCTTCAGGCGGGCCACATCGTGCATGATCGAATCGAGAAGGCTGCGGTTTTTCTGTTTGCGCGCAAGCCGCTCGTCCGCGTTGCTCCCATCGCCGAACAGGCGCTCGAACACGATGCGGGGCTTGATCTCCATGGGAAGCGGCTTAAACGGCGTCTGCCACGAAATCGTGTTGCTGTAAACGCAGCTGTAGCCCGAGCCGCATGTACCGGTAGCGCCCACGTCTTCAATTCCAAGCTCCAGCGAAGGCAGCGGCGTGTCCTGACCGATTTGTTTCGCCATGACCTGGTCCACGGTCGTGCCACAACGCACATCCTGACCGGTAGTTCTTTTCGGATGAGCGCCGCTGAGGAAGACGGCGGCGGGGTGTGCGTGGTCCGCGCCCTTCTCGCCGGGTTGCGCATCCGCCATACGATGCGCGGTTCCGCTCACGATGGTCAGCCGATCGCGAAACGGCGTGAGCGGGCTTAGGATCGGCGTCATTTCAAAGCCTGTGCCTTCTGTCTTCGGCGTCCAGTACGGCATGCTTGCCCCGTGCGGAATGAAGATGAAGCCGACGCGGGTCTTCGGGTTTGCTGCGGTCTGCGCCAGCGCCGTACCTGCCGGCACCATGGACTCCAGCAACGGCAAGGCCACCGCGGCGCCCATGCCGCGGAGAAACGTCCTGCGGGGAATGTGTCTTTTACTGATGAACATCCTTCACCCTCATCTGAAACGGAGCACTATTTACAATACCCAGCACAATCGATGAAAAACGATAATTCTCTTGTGACGACTTCCGGACAATCCCGCGAACCACCGGCATATCGTAATGCTCGAGCCCGCGACCTACGGCATAGATCATCAGCTTTTCAGTCATCGTCCTGACAAATTGATCGGAATATCTCAGAAGCGCCTGCCGCAAGCTTGCCGGGCTGTCCACTTTTGTCCCGTCTACGAGTTCGCCGGACGCATCGATCGGGGCGCCCGCCTCGTCCCTGGTCCGATATCTTCCGATCCCATCGAAGTATTCCAGCGAGAACCCTATCGGGTCCATAATTTTATGACAACCCGCGCAAGCAGGGGCCGTGCGGTGTTCCTCCAGCCGTGCCCGTACGGACTGGGCCTTGCCTCGGGATAAGTCCGCTCTTGTCTCCTCTTTAAGCTCCGGTACGACGGGCGGCGGCTCGGGCGGGGGGCTGCCCAGAAGATTCTCAAGAATCCATTTTCCCCGCACAACCGGCGAGGTCCGGTTCGGATACGAGGTCACCGTCAAGACGCTTCCATGGCCCAGCAGACCTTTGCGGGCATCCAACTCCCGGCCGAGTGTGACGCGCCGGAAATGGCTTCCGTAAACATTCGGGATACCGTAGTGCCGGGCCAGACGCTCGTTCACGAACGTGTAGTCCGCCCGGAGCAGGTCAACCACGTTGCGGTCCTCACGAATGACACTTTCAAAGAGCAACTCTGTTTCGCGCCGGAAACCAGCGCGAAGATTCTCGTCGAAATCTGGAAAAACCTCCGTGGATGGACTCGTGCTGTCCAGGTTTCGCAAGTAAAGCCACTGTCCGGCGAAGTTCGTCACAAACTGCCCGGAGCGGGAATCTGCCAGCATGCGGCTCACTTGCTTCTCGAGGACGGCGGGGTCCTTGAGTTTCCCCTGTCGTGCCAGATCGAGCAATGCACTGTCCGGGATCGTGCTCCAAAGAAAGAACGACAAACGCGAGGCCAGTTCCAGATCGCTGATACGATACGGCCGACCCGGCCGAACATTGGCTGGATCCGGTCCGATACGAAACACAAACTCCGGGCTGGCAAGAATGCGTTCGAGCGCCGACTGGATCCCATCGTCAAAACTACCGGCTCTTCGCCCGCGCTGATAAAAATCCATCAGAACTTCGAGATCCTCATCGGTCGAAGCTCGTCGAAAAGCCCGTCGTGCCAGCGAAGTGATGATTTCTTTGGCGCAGGGCGTTTCCTCGGCGGCGCGGGACGGACGGCACACAAATACCTTCTGCCGGCTCGCTGTCTCTCCGGGACCTGTCGCGACGACCGGCCCCGTAACGGTGACCGTCCCGATATGGGGCATGCACGTCCACCCAGCCTGTATGCAAATGGTGGGATCGAGCGTGCTCTTCAGGTAAGGCTGAATAGAGTCGTCGGATTTGACGCTGCGCCCGAGAAATGCAGCTCCAACGGAGTGCGGTCCAGCTCGCACCGGGACGCGGACGTCCGTACCCTTCAGGTCGTCTGAACCGTCGACGTTGAACAACCCGACCCTTTCGCCGTCGAGAATGACTTCAACCTGTTCCCCACCGAACGATGCGCCGACCCGGGTCTGCGCAGGAGCGATCAGCATACGAACTCTGATGGAGTACTCGCCATCGAGCGGGAAGTGATGGCGAACAAGCAGTCCGCCCCTCGTCCCGAACGGCAGACCTTCGATGTGCCCGGTTTGAGTGAGCCCTTCCGGCACGCGATACACGATCTGGCTGGGAGCAATAGCCGGACTGCCGACCGCAAGCCGGCTGATCTTCACCGCTGCCGACAAGTATCCTTCCAATAGTGCCGGCGAAACACCCAATGACGCAGCTACGTTATCAAAGCCGTGAGTCGAATCGTCCGGAGGAAGCAGCGACGCGGCATCCACTTCGATTGAGAGCAGGTCGCGAATCGCGTTTTGATACTCGGTCCGGTTGAGACGGTGCAGGGATGGCCGGCCGGGATTGGGGTTCGCTGCTGCAAAACGATCGAGCTCGGTTTCCAGCCACGACGCAAATGAATTCGCCGCAGCCGAGTCCGGCCTTTGCGCACCCGAAGGTGGCATCATACCGACACGCAGTTTCCGGACGACCTTTTCCCAGATCGCCGCTTTCTCCCCGACACGGGCGAGATCGAGCGAATCCAGCGTCAGGTCTCCGGTCTTCAGTTTCTGATTATGGCAGGTGACACAATACTGATTAACAAATGCCTGCTGGTTGGAAAGAGACTGTTGGGGGCCCGCATGCAGGCGGAGCCCACCCAGGATTACATATGCCAACACTAAAAAATGTTTTCGATTCATAAACCGGACTAGAACACGTACTTCAAAGCGAACTGCATGACTCTCGAAGCGCCGCCGGCGTTCGTAATCCTTCCGAAGTCGCTGCTGTTGAGGTTCGTGTTTGGATTTCCCTTGCGATAGCTGTTTGTGACGTTGTACGCCTCCGCCCGAAACTCCAGCCGCTGCGTCTCGCGGAACCGGAATATTCTCGACAGCGCCGCATCGAATTGCCACGATCCCGGACCCTGAATCGTAGCCCGCCCCAGATTTCCATAGGATCCCGCCGCCGGCAGCACAAACGCTGCCCTGCTAAGGTATGTCGTTGTGGAGGCCCTGTCGCGCGTGTTTTCCCTGTCTCCGTATGGGTCAGGCAGTACCTGATTCGGCCGCTGGCCGGCCACACCGCTCAGCGCAGTGTCCACACCACTGGTCACCGTGAGCCAGCTACCCGAGGACTTTCTGTAGATGGTCGAGAGCCTCCAGCCCGTGCCCAACATCCGCAGCGTGGGGTTGGCAAACTCGGGGGTTTCAAGGACCGACGTCAGATTGAGAACATGTCTCCGGTCGGAGCCGCAGTTAGCACGATCCGCTGCGCGGTTGTCGAGAGGATAGTAAGTATCGCCCCCGGTGCCGCTATTGGGGGCTCCTCCGCCGTTGCTGGCATTTCCGATGCAATGCGACCAGGTGTAATTCGCATTGACCGTCACTTTGCCGGCGCGCTGCTGGCCACTCACGAGCAAACCGTTATAAGTCTGCGTGCCGCCATCGTCGATCAGAGCCATGTAGCCGATGTACTGACCGTCCTGGGGTCTCAAGAGGCTGTATTTCCGCCGCGAGTTGATGTTATTCAACGTGGAACTGCCGGGAATAAACGTGGCCGGATTGAGCTCCTTAGATGTCCAAAGATGAGCTGCCGTATTCCCGATATAACTGGCCGACAGGAGCCGGTCCCCAGGGAGCTGTTTCTGGAGGCTGAGGTTCCAGGACGACACTGTGGTCGATTTTGTGTCGTAGTTCATGGTGTTGAACACGCCGTACTGAGCGAAAAACGCGTTCTCTCCAAAGTTCAAAGGGAACGGATCTCCGCCTGGAATGTCTCTCCACGGATTGTCCAGACCGCCTGTAGGATTTGGCGCCGTGAACCTCGCGCCCCACGGACTGGCGGCGGCGGTGTTGAGGTGGTATTGCCCATTCACGAATTCATACGCCAGTGAATAGGATCCGCGAACGGACGACCGGCCGTCTCCCTTCGGATCCCACGCAAACCCCACGCGGGGTCCAAGGGTCATCCATTGGTTGTTCATCCCGGATTTTCCAGGGAACCCCGGATCTCCAGGATAGGAGAAACCCGCCGGAGCGGTCTTGAACACGGTGCTTTTGATGCCCTGCAGGAACCTGGATTCATCGAAGTTGTAGATGTACCCGTTTCTGATCTCCTGAGGAAAGAGGGGTTCCCAGCGCAGCCCATAGCTCAGAGTCAGACGCGGCCTCACTTTCCAGGTATCCTGCGCGTACATCCCGAGGTACCACTGGCTCATGTAGAGCGTGGTCGGCGCCGAAGCCGTCATGCTGGTTAAATTGCCCAGCAGAAAGTCCGCCATACTCAGACCTGGACCGGCCGCGGTGGCAGTGAAACTAAAGTTCGGTGAGCCAAACACGCCGGCATTCCCATTGGATCTCCAATGCGCCAGGTTCCCGCCAAAAGAAAACTGGTGCGCTCCCCGAATCAGACTGACATCTTCGGACGCCGCGTAGGTCGTGGTTCTGAAAGTTGCGTCGGTTGCGATCGCGGAACCAATGGAGAACCCGGGGTTGCTCACGGTCAAAACCGTGTACTTCGGAAAATAACTGTAGGCGTTGATTCCAACGTCGCGCGGGGAAAAAAACTCCGAGCCGGTCCGGGCAATGGCCGTTCGATTCACCGTCAAACGGAACGCATTCACTGTCTTCGGGCTGATCAGATAGGTATCGCCGAGCGTGTACGACTGGGCCAGATTATTCTGTCCGGAATCCGCCGCTGTCAGCAGGTTGTCGTTTTCGGACTTATAGGGCAGCTCCGTTTTTTGAATGGTGGCTAAGAACCGTCCGAAGATCGAGTGGTTGCTGCTGCGTTGATAGTCGACCTTCCCTATCACCTGGCCATTGTTATCGGAATCCCTGGTTCCCCATCGGACTTCGCCGCATGGATTGTTCGTCTTCGGAAGCCTGCTCACGATATTTAACGCCGCTCTGTTAAACAGGGCAGGATTGATCCGATTCTGATTGCCGGGGGTTTGATCGAATGGGGCCCGCAATGTAATCGCGCCGGCCGCTCTACATTGCGCCGAAGCGACGACAGAAAAGTCCCCGTTAAGCATTGCCTGAGTAGGAACATAGGATAGCGAGTCAGACGGATCCTGCCGGAGGGTCGTACCCTGGTAACCGCCAAAAAAGAAGACTTTATTCTTTACTATCGGTCCACCGAGCGTTCCACCGAATTGATGGCGTTTGAGTGTGCTGCGTTCCGTGGCGTAATAGGAGCGAGCATTGAACAGATCGTTTCGCACAAATTCGAAAAGATCCCCATGCAATTGATTGGTACCCGATTTGGTCACAGAGTTGACCGACGCCCCTGCATGCATTCCGTTCTGTGCAGACAGACCGCCGGTTTCGACCCTGAACTCCTGCAGCGCATCGGGGAACGGAAGCGGCAGACTCAGGTTGTCGTAAGGATTGTTGTGCATGGCTCCATCCAGAACGTAAGAGACCCCGTAGGATTGCCCGCCCGCAACAGAGATCGCCTGTTGTCCGGCCATGCTTCTCGTGGACGATCCTCCCCCGGCGACGGCTGCGCCGGAAAGCACGATAAGATCCGTCACGTTGCGCCCGTTGAGCGGCAACTCGAGGATTCGTTCGTTCTCCATGACCTGACCGACACCCACGGATCGCGTTTCGACCAGGGCCGCGTTTGCTTCAACCTCTACTGTTTCGGTCACCTGACCCACCTGCAGAGTCGCGTTGACCACAGGATCACTGTTGACCTGAAGCACAATGCCGGTCTGCACAAACGTCCGGAACCCCGGCAGCGACACCTCGATGCGATATGGCCCGATGGCCAGATTCGGCAACGCGTAGAATCCGGTTTCATTTGAGATCGTGTTTCTAGCGATGGCGGTCTCGGTCTGCGTCGCTGTAATTTCCGCTCCGGGCAAAACCGCGCCGCTTTGATCCCTCACAGTGCCGCTGATTTGGGCTGTGGCTTGTGCCCAGACCTCAGCGATGGAAAGTACCCCGACTATCGATGCAATCATCAGAACAAGCAGAATGCGTTTCATCACCCCTACCCCCGGGAAAGGACGAGCACAACTCGTCTCAAAAAACTGTAATTCCAAGTAGAACAGTCAGTTGCGCAGTATAGCAGCTTGCTTGGTGCTGGCCAATTTATCTGATATGAAGTAAGCCGGGTGAGGGTCGCAAGTGTGCTCAAACCTTGAGACCCTCACGCTACCCTTTCCCAAAGGGAGAGGTTTACCTTGGACACGAGAGTACGCCGTGAATCCGATCTTCATATTTGCGGATGGATTCCTTCATTTTCTCAGCCCTCCTAACGATCGGGTCCTTGACCAAATTCAACCGATCCAAAGATGATGAGGCCGCAATGAAATGAAAGACTACCGCCAACTGAAGGTATGGCCAGCGTTTCTCCTTCAAGAAACTCCATGACGAGGAAGTCGGTTTCTTCGTGCCGGCCGATGTCACGAAGCACAGTTCCAGATTGCGAATGGACAGATCATCACACGGTCGGTAGGCTACGCCGTGTTGAAGGTTGATAAGGCCGAAACCGTCGATGAAGTTGTGTTCGCTCAAAGCGGTGATCTGCATTTGCTCGGCGCCCGCGCGCTCGAAGGTCTCAATCTCAAAGTTGACCCACGCACAAAAGAAACTCGTTGCTGCAGGTCCGATCATCTCTCCAGCCACTCCGCGCCTCGGCCTTCCGCCTTTCCTGCATATGGATTCTGGGGATCCGAAGGCGTATTCTCATGGGCAAAATATCTCGGTTCTGAATCACTCGTTCTTTTCAAGGGAGGGGAGAAATCTAATGCGCACATTGATGGCTACAGTTTGCGTTTTGCTTCTCGTTTCAGCTGCATTTGCCCAGAGCGACCGCGGCACGATTACCGGCACGATATCGGATCCCACCAGCGCGGTTATTCCGGGCGTGACCATTACTGCAACCAACGTGGAAAGCGGTCTGAAATATGAAACGGTCAGCACCGAGACCGGCAACTACACGCTTTCGCAACTGCCCGCCGGCTCTTACCAGGTAGGTGCCGAGCTGCCGGGCTTCAAGCGATACAACCGGCAGGGAATCAACGTGCTGGTTGCTCAGACGCTGCGTATCGATATCGGCCTCGAAGTCGGCGCGGCGACAGACGAAGTCACGATTACTGCCGACGCTCCTCTGCTGAGGACGGAGAGCAGTGATGTAAGTCACAACGTCACTTCGCGCAGGTTGGACGAGCTTCCGATTCTGGGAATCGGCGGCGTCCTTTCCGGAAGCGCGGGGATTCGAAATCCGTATGCCATGGTGCAGTTGATTCCGGGTGCAACGTGGACGCCGAACAGTCTGGTTCGTCTCAACGGCACCCCAGGCAATACGCAGTCATTCCGAGTGGAAGGCCAGGACGCATCCAACTCGGGAACTCCGGGAGTTCCGGCTCAGAGCCAGCCGGGCGTAGATGCAATTCAGGAAGTCGCGATTCAGACCAGCACATTTGCCGCGGAGTACGGCCAGGTGGGTGGCGGCGTCTTCAACGTCACGATGAAGTCGGGCAGCAATCAGTTCCACGGCAGCGCCTTCGACATTTTTGTGAATGAGTTTTTGAACTCGGGGAATCCGTTCACCAACACTGGAACGAATCCGCGTCCGAAGGCCAGAAGAAACAACTACGGCTTTACGGTTGGCGGGCCGATCCGCCGCGACAAGACTTTCTTCTTCGGAAGTTTTGAGCAGTTCCGCGAAACCCAATACGTCAATAACCAATTCCAAACTATTCCAACCACGGCTTATCGCAATGGTGATTTCAGCACTGCGGTGACAAACCGGCTGATCGGCACCGATCCCCTGGGCCGCCAGATGTTCGAAGGAATGATTTACGATCCTGCCACCACTCGCGCGGCAGCCGATGGCAGGCTGTTTCGAGATCAGTTTCCCAACAACATCATTCCCCGGGATCGCTTTGATCCAGTGGCGGTGAAAGTTCAAGCGTTGTTTCCACCGACCAGTGGGCCCAACGCCAACGCCCTCGTGGACAACTATATAGAGGTCTATCCGACTTCAAGAGTTACGGAAGTTCCGTCGATCAAGGTTGATCAATTGATAGGCAAAGGCAAGCTGAGCTTCTTCTGGCAGCGTACGAAGACCACAAACCCGAACGGCAATACGATTTTTGGCCAGTCGGACGGTTTGCCGGATCCGCTTAGCACGGTACTCGGCACGTTCCAGAATGCGCCTTTGTACCGGCTGAATTATGACCACACTCTTACGCCTCGGCTGCTCCTGCATTTGGGCGCCGGTTATCGAAGCAACTACTTCTTCGTTCCATCCGTTACCAGGACCGGGGAACTTACTTCGTTCAACGCGGAGAAAGAACTCGGCCTGATGGGCGGTATCGAAACGGGATTCTTCCCGCCCATGTCCAGCACAATTGCGGCGAACGGTACCGGCGGAATGAAGAACATCGGTTCTTCGGCGGCGACGAACAACATCACGCAGGCGCCGACGTTCAACATTTCTTTGAACTGGGTAAAAGACAATCACACTTACAAATTCGGATCGGAATTGCGAACGGAAGGCTACCCGCCGAGAGTCCGCGGCAATACTGCCGGCAGTTACAATTTCAACGCGCAACAGACCGGGCAGCCCTTTCAGACGGCGGCCGTGGGAGGCGCCAACGTCGGTTTCGCTTATGCCAGCTTCCTGCTGGGGCAGGTCAATTCCGTCAGCATCAGCAACCCGACGTTCCCGCGTATGGGTAAAAAGCAATTGGGCATCTACGCTCAGGACACGTGGAAAATCACGCGGAAGTTTACTTTGGACTATGGCTTGAGATACGACTACTCAACCTACCTGAGAGAACAATACGGACGCGCTCCCCAGTTCTCGCCGACCACGATCCACCCGACGTTGGGCCTGCCGGGCGCAGCGATATACGACGGATCCGGACCAGGCCGCTGTAACTGCGACATCGCCAAGAACTATCCGTGGGGTTTCGGACCGCGTTTGGGAGCGGCGTATCAGATCACTCCGAAAACGGTATTTCGCGCCGGCTTCGGCGTCGTCTACAGCGGTACCGCCAGCAACAACAACGCTGCGGGTGGACTAGCCGGTTCAACCGCCGCCACCAACGCGCCCAGCTTTGGTCTTGCTGTTACGACGCTGGCTCAAGGGATCCCCGTGTCATTCAGACCGGCGCCATGGCCCAGCTATGACGCCGGCTACTTCCCGACATTTCCGAGGAACGGCGTACCCACTCCTGGCGCAGGTCCGGTGTGGATGGATCCTAACGCGGGGCGCCCGGCACGGCAGTATCAGTGGAGCATCGGTTTCCAGCGCGAGATCACTCAGAACCTGGCCGTGGATCTGACCTATGTCGGAAACCGCGGAATCTGGTGGCAGGCGCCGGCGATGCTGAATCTGAACGCGAACACGCCGGAGCGTTTACGGTCTTTCGGCCTCGATATCAATAGTGCGGGTGACCGGGCTTTGCTGCTTTCGGCTATCAATCTGCCTGCGGTCACCGCTCGCGGATTCAGAGCGCCATATGCCGGCTTTCCGGCAACGCAGACCCTGGCTCAAGCCTTGCGGCCATTCCCGCAGTTCACGAACATTCCCGTCTATTGGAACCCGATGGGAAGCACCTGGTACGACGCGCTGCAGGTGAAGGTGACCCAGCGCTTCTCCAGAGGTCTGTCGCTGTCCAGCAATTTCTCCTGGTCGAAGGCACTCACGATTGGCACCGAGATCGGCGAACCGAACCCGGGCACTACCGGCAACGCATTCGTCAACGAAGTCTTCGCTCGGGAGAAGAATAAGTACATCTCCCGCTACGACCAGCCGTTTTTCCTGAACGTCGCGTTGAATTACGAGACCCCCAGGATCAGCGGAAATAGAGTGCTGTCGATGATGCTCAGCCGCTGGACGATGGGAGCATTCATGCAATATGCCAGCGGGTTCCCGCTGCGCGTTCCCGACGCGCAAACCAGTCTGAACAACTATCTGTTCCAGGGGCCGAGCTTCGCCAACCGCGTGCCGGGCCAGCCGCTCTTCAATGTCGACCTCAACTGTCACTGCTACGATCCGAACAGGACGTTCGTGCTTAATAAGGATGCCTGGGCGGATCCACAGGCAGGACAATTCGGTACCTCGGCTGCCTACTACAGCGATTACCGTTCGCAGCGACGGCCTATGGAGAACTTCAATCTCGGCCGGACTTTCCGGATTCGAGAAGGAATGAGCTTCAGCATTCGCGCGGAATTCACGAACATATTCAATCGTGCATACTGGAGCGATCCAACGGGCCCCGGTCTTACCAATGCCAGCCTGGCGCAGACTCGTCAGTGCAAGCCCGGGCAGACGCCGCAGGCGGCTTGCAATGCCGATCCGACCAACAGGGTAACCGCCGGTTTCGGACAACTCACGACCACGGGCGTCACAGCCTTTGGTACCACAGCGAACCTCCTGCCGCGGCAAGGCTCGTTGGTGGCACGGTTCATCTTCTGAGAATCCAACTGTAGGGGCGGTCTAAAATGACCGCCCCCAGTTGCCGCAGCAACACATTCTCGATCGCTCTCCTGGTCCTGAAACCAGGGTGGCTCACTTTCCGTTGTGAGCACCACCCAAAATCCACGTCCCCGAGACACCGACTTTCTCCAATATAATCGACACATGCTTGTCTATAGCGGCTCGATCGATGACCGTCACGAGTTGATTCAGTTCTTTCGACGTGAAGTGAACAAGTTTCGGATTCTGCGAAAGCTGGTGGTGTCCCGTGAGGGTTCGTTTATTCAGGACGTCAATGGCGATCGGATGGAATTCCCAGGCCTCACACACGGCAACCCGGTTCTTGACCGGCTGCTCCAGGAGTTGGGGATCGTGTTTCCGGCTAAGACTCTACACGATCCGAATTCCACGCCGAACGGTGTTAGAGAATTCGATTTGAGCGCCTGCTGGACTTGGGGGCATGGATGAATCCGCACTCAGCGCAAAAATTCTCCTACCGGCCACGACGCTCAGCTTTGAACACTCAATTTCGCGAAATCTCGAAAATCGCGAGGTTACCGCTTACTTCATGCGGTACAACCAGCAACGGCCTTCCATTCGGGCTTTCTTCCTCGCTGATGAACACTGCGGCTTCGGGAGCAATGTCTCCGACGGCCGTTGTGTTGACGTAATCTACGAACTTTGGCGAAAACGGATTAGAGACGTCGTAAATCATAATGCCCCCGGTTCTCTCGAGCAGGATGAACGCGTACGTTCTTCCGGAGACCTTGCCAAGCACGACGCCCTCCGGTTCAGGCCCCTTATCGTCGCTACGCGAGTCAAATGTTGAACTCGTGCCGTTGGAGTTAAACGACAAGGGAACTCTCTCCCTGGTTTTCTGTTCGAAGTCGTCTCCGCTGTCATATATCAATTGTCCGGCGGCGCTTCGGATCGAAAAGGAGCGGGCTCCAAACGCGTACAGTTTTTCAAACAGGGGATCGGCGTCCGTATTGCCGTTTTGGTTTGTCACATTCAGGCGCCCGAGATTTTGAGGCAGCTGGAGAAAGCCTGCATTGGGGAATGCAGAAGGATCAAGGCCCAGAGTACTGACTCGTTTCACTTCGCTGAAACCGGGATAATCGCGAGTGTCGCCTTCGTTAGCCATAACCAGATACGTCTCTCCGCCTACGCGATACGACGCTATCCCGTCTGGTTCGTACATACCGAGCACTGGCCAGTTCCCGATGACGATCGCTCCGCCGTTTGCATTCGCGTTATCGCGGTCGCTCGGATCGAGAGGGTTGCGGACCTGCATGTAATCCTTGAAGCCAAGTCCAACGACGTGCGTGAACACGCCGGCCTCAATATCGAGAATGGCGAGAGCATTGTTCTCCTGCAACGTTACCCAGGCGGTCTTCGAGTCATGGGAAATGGTGATGCATTCGGGTTCAAAATCCTGAGAAACCGTTGCGTTTGGACCATAGACGCGGATGCTCGGATCAAGCGATACGGAATTGAAGGCGGCAAAGCTTGCAGTTCTCACGTTGGCTTGTGTCACATTTGCAGCACCTGGAGTCATATCGATGATGCTTACGGAGCCCTCAGGGTCGATGGTATAGGTATCGTTCGGTTCTCCCTCGTTCGCGACCAACAATCGTCTCCCATTATGAGTGAAGGTCAGCATATCCGGGACAGCGCCTACCGTAACCGAACTCAGTAACACTCCGCCGGCATTGAACAAGGAAACCGTGCCCGGACTCGTTCTAGTCAGATTCTCGACGGCGACCGCCACGATGCCGTCCCGAACAGTAATGGAGTTTGGAGTTCCTGTCAGAGGAACTGAAGTGATGAACGCCGGTTGGGCAGGATTTGCAATATCGAAAATATCGATTCTTAGTGCAGTCACGTTCGTACTAAATAAACGCTTGGTTTCGGGATCGAAAGCTGCAATCTCGGTACCCGCAGAGCCGATGAACGGAGTGCTACCAATACGCTGAATCGTGATTTCGTGTGATGAAGGTGCTCCAAGCGCAATGGACGCGACTAACAGTAGAAGAACAAATCTCGACAACATGGTTCACTCCTGTTTTGTTTGGAAACGACCGAGAGTCTTTGCCACGGATAGAAGGTTGTCAAGAAAAGCTTGCTGGGACCCGCGCGGATAGTCGGAGAACTCCTCGATGATAAAGTACGAATCTTTTCGTTGACAATGTACGAACGTGTTCGTATATTGCCATTCATGCCCCATGATAATCTTCCGAAACCGACCGAAGCCGAACTCGAAATCCTTCGCGTCCTCTGGAATCACGGGCCTTCGACGGTCCGCGAAGTCTACGACGCGTTGAAAGAAGACAAGGGCGTCGGATACACGACCATTTTGAAATTCATGCAGATCATGGCCGAGAAAGGCCTGGTCAGCAGGAATGAGGATCAGCGGGCGCATCTTTACGAAGCGATGATCCCGAGAGAATCGACGCAGCAACAACTCGTCGAAGATCTTCTCGATCGCGCCTTCGGGGGATCCGCGCTGCAACTCGTAATGCAGGCATTGTCGTCAAAACGCGCCTCGGCCAAAGAGATCGATCAGATCCGTCGGCTGCTGGACGAGTACGAGGAGAAGAAGAAATGACTCTCACAAACGCATTGGCTTGGACACTCATCCATTTTCTCTGGCAAGGCGCGCTCATCGCGGTTCTTCTTGCCGGTTCTCTCGCTTTGCTGAAAAACGCAGGCTCGCGATTTCGTTATGCCGCCGGGTGCGCGGCGATGATGCTCATGCTGATTTCGGCTTCACTGACGTTCGTGGGGCTGCGAATGGCGGACGAATCGCTGCCCTTTACTTCGATGGCCTCGACGGGCTGGACGGCAACCCTCACGACGGATTCGGACCTCGTCACGACGGGCCCGGCAACATCCACGACTGTCGGCAGTGTCGCGGACTACTTCCCCACGCTGCTGTGGGTGTGGTTTTCGGGCGTGGTGGCCTGCGGTATCCGATCGATGGGCGGGTGGATCGTGGCCGCACGCTACGCGCGGCGGCAGACGTCGCCGGCCGACGCGTTCTGGAGGGGTCGATTCGCAGCACTGACGTCTCGTCTTCAGATATCGAAGCCGGTGCGGCTGGCGATATCGGCGCGGGCGCAAGTGCCGGCCGTTGTCGGATGGCTGCGGCCGATCGTTCTGATGCCTGCGACTGTCTTCACGGGACTGACTGTCGAACAGGTCGAAGCATTGCTGGCACACGAACTGGCTCATGTCCGCCGAAACGATTATCTGGTGAACCTGCTGCAGACCGCGGCCGAGACGTTGTTCTTCTACCATCCCGCTGTCTGGTGGGTGAATCGCATCATTCGCAACGAACGTGAGAATTGCTGCGATGACCTGGCCGTCGAGACGTGCGGCAACACCCTGACATACGCGCGCGCCCTGGCACAGCTGGAACAACTGCGAGGCCGCGCGCCCCACCTTGCAATGGCTGCAGATGGCGGATCGCTTCTCGACCGGATTCAGCGTCTGGTGGGAAAAGGGTCAAGCTCACGGTACGTCCCGTCTTCGGGTGTGCTTGCTGCTGTCGCCGTCGCCCTGATTGCCTCGTTGATGGGGATTGCCGGCAGCGGATTGGCCGGCAGCGGATTGGCGCAGCGCTCGCAACCGGCAGCGGAAGCAATGGCCGCGACTGCCCAGGCCGAACCAGTGACTCAACTGGTCCAACAACGCGCCGTTCAGCCGAAGCCCCCGGAGCCGGTTTCGCAGGCCCCTCGCCAGCAGGCTCCGGCAGAGCCCGCCCCGACAACATTGCTTGACCACAAAGAGAAGAAAAGCTCCACAAGCTGGCTCGACGAAATCGAAGCGGCCGGCTTTCGCAATCTCAGCATTGACGAATTGATCCGATTGAAAGCGCACGGTATCGATGGCGATTACATCCGAACAATGCGCGCCTCCGGCTTCACCATGTCGCTCGACGACATGGTTCGGTTTCGCGCGCACGGCATCGATGAGGAATTCATCAACGAGATGAAAAGCGTAGGACTGCAGGGTCTGAGCGCCGACGATCTGATTCGACTGAGAGCGCACGGTGCGGATGCTGCATGGATCAAGGAAATGCAGTCTCTGGGATTCCCGAAGCTGTCAATGGACGACATCATCCGGTTTCGCGCACACGGCATCGATGCGGACTTCGTTCGCGAGGCGCGAAAGCGATTCAAAGACATCACGCCGGATCAAATGTTGGCGTTGCGGGCGCACGGAATTCTTTGAAACCAACCTGGCTCTAGCCACTAACGAAAGGTAGAAATATGTCGCGGCGAATTTACTACGGGATTTGTGTGTCCGTTTGCATGGCGATCTCACTCGTGTTCGGTCTGGCGCAGTCCACGGCGCCGATCACGGGTCAGTGGACGATCAGCGGTCCGATCGTCGAGGATCGCGTTCAGCTCTCGATCCGGCGATACAGGCCCGGATCGGAAATGAGCAGTTCGTCATCGGTGCCGCTCGGTCAGTTGAGCGGCCTGACTCGCGCTCAGCTTGGCTCGTCCACTCCGTTAGTCACGCGCTTCGATATCGTCCGCGAGGCGGGAACATTGCGGCTCGAGGGATATCTCCAGAACGGAAGCGGCGGCGGCAATTTCACATTTATCCCGAATCCCGGCTACGCCAATGAAATGCGTTCGCTCGGCTACTCGGACCTGTCGGATGAAAACGTTTTCCGGCTGGCAATCCACGACGTCAGCACGACCTATGTGCGGAGCATGTCGGCGGCCGGCCTCCGTCCCGAGTCGACGGAGAAACTCATCACGATGCGGATTCACGGCGTCAGCGTCGAGTTTGTGAACGAAATGACGACGATGGGATACAAGGAGCTGAAAACCGACAAGCTCATCACGATGCGCATTCATGGAGTCACGACGAACTTCATCCGGGACATCGAATCGCTCGGCTTTGGCCGGCCGCCCATCGACAAGCTCGTCACGATGAGGATCCACGGCATCACTCCCGATTACATCCGCAAGGTACAGGCACGCGGTTTTAACAATGCGTCGATCGATCAACTCGTACGACTGAAATTCACGGCATCCTGAATTGACCTATGAACATCACGGAATGGATCGCATCCGTTGCTCAGGACATCCGGTACGCCGTTCGCACATACAGGCGGAGCCCGGGATGGACGATTGTCGCGCTGGTTTCACTGGGCCTTGGCATTGGAGCGAATGTCGCCGTATTCACGCTGCTGGACACCATCCTTCTCCGAAAGCTTCCGGTCCCGAACCCGGACGAGCTTGTTTCCGTCACGTGGCGCGGAAACCGTTTGATCTCGTTTCCGCTCTATCGGGAATTGCGCGAGCGCCAGCAGGTCTTCACGGATATCTTTGCGATCGGAGGTCTGACGCAGCGCATCACCATTTCATCCGCGGGAGGGCCGGCAACAGAGTTGGACAACATGCCGCTCGCGACCGTGACGTCGAGCTACTTCAGCGTCCTTGGTCTGAAGCCGGCGATCGGCCGGTTCTTTACACCTGAAGACGAACAGATTCCTCAGAGCAGCGAAACCAGCGGGTCTGCCGTTGTCTTGAGTGACGGTCTGTGGGAGCGGCAGTTCGGCCGCGATCCCGGCGTGCTTGGCCGGACGATCATGGTCGGACGCAGCCCGTGCCGGATTATCGGAGTTGCCCCGCGCGGTTTCTCCGGCACGAGTGTGGGAACGGCCATCGCCGCATGGGTGCCCATTGTTCCCTTCACTGCAAACGATTTACTCGAAGCGCGCGGGGCCGTCTTCAATGGTTACATGGCGCGGCTCAAGCCCGGTGTGAATCGACTGCAGGCTGAAGACGCGATGACCACATTATTCCGGCAATTGCTGACGGCCGAGAAACGCGGCGAAGTGACCGACAACAATCGGATCATTCTGCCGGCCGCCGCAACAGGCGCGATGTCGGACTTGCGCCGCACGTACGCGACACCGCTCTGGATTGTGATGGGCGTTGTCATTCTTGTGCACCTGATCGCGTGCGCGAACATCGCGAATCTGCTCCTGGCGCGGGGCGCCGCGCGGCGGAGCGAGATCGGAGTCCGGCTTGCGATTGGATGCAGTCGCCTTCGCCTGATCCGCCAGTTGCTCACCGAATCGGTGCTGCTCTCGATATCAGGAACCGTCGTCGGAACAGCTTTCGCGTACTGGGGCAGCCGTGTTCTCGTGCGAATGGTCGATTTCGGCCAGCTCCCGATACAACTCGAACTCGGTCCGGACTGGCGAATCCTGCTGTTTCTTGCCGCGATCGGCATCCTTACCGGATTGGTCTTTGGTCTGGTCCCCGCGTTTCGCACGACTCGAAGTGATCTGGCGCAGGCCGTCAAAGGCGCCGGGCGCAGTGACGCAGCGTTCGCTTCGCGCCAGCGCCTGAGCAGAGTTGTTGTGGCATTCCAGGTGGCGGTTTCGTTGTTGCTGACGGTCATGGCCGGCTTGCTGATTCAAACCATCTATAACCTTTACCGGCTGGACAAAGGTTTCCGAACAGAGAATGTCGTCCTCTTCGATCTTGCTTCGAACTCCACGCGCCGTCTGGCGCCGGAGGTGCTGGTGCAGATCGCGCGCGAAGTGCCGTCGAGAATTCAACAGTTGCCTGGAATCCAGTCCGCAGGTGTTACGGCGCCTCTCTCGCCGTTCCAGCGGCAGTCCAGCATGTATTCGCCGCTGTTGATTCCCGGAGCCGAGAGAACGATGGTCCTGTATTCATCGGTCTCACCCGGATATCTGGAAACCATGGGCATCGCGCTCGTCGCCGGACGCAGTATCGAAGAGCGCGATACTGAAAATGCTCCGCTCGTTGCCGTCATCAATGAAGCCATGGCGCGCCGATTCTTTCCGGATGGCGCCGTCGGCCGAATCGTCAACAACAGTCCGGGGCCCGCGCCTCCGGCTCAGCCTACGGGAGCGCCTGGTCCGCCCATCGAGATTGTCGGGGTGATGCCCGATTCGAAATACAACGACCTTCGCGAAAAGGAAACGCAGCCGCTCTTCTACGTGCCTGTACGCCAGCGCGCGATGCCTCTGCGGTCGCTCGTCGTGCGAACGCGCGAGCCGCTGGCATCGATCGAACCGGCCGTCCGGCAGGTACTGCTCGACGTCAATCGGGATTTGATGATTCGCCGTACCGTCACGCTCTCGGATCAGGTCGCACAGTCGTTCAGCGCCGAGTTGATGATCATGCGCCTGTGCGTTTTCTTTGGCGGTTTGGCGCTTCTGCTGGCTTGCATCGGACTCTACGGCACGATGTCGTATGCAGTTACACAACGAAAAGGCGAGATCGGAATCCGCATGGCTCTGGGAGCAACGCAGAGGTCGATACTGCGTCTCGTGCTTGGTGAATCATTCGTCGTCGTGCTGGCCGGCGTCGTGGTCGCGGTTCCGGCGACCTTCATTACAACCAGACTGGTTGCGAACTTTCTGTACGGTGTAACGCCGGCGGACCCTGTCACAATGGCCCTCGCAACCTCGTTGCTACTTGCTGCCGCAGCGTTTGCGGCGTATCTGCCCGCGCACCGTGCCTCGCGCGTGGATCCGATGACGGCTTTGCGCCAGGATTGATGACCGCGCCTACAGTTCATGCTTCAGAAGCGCCCGCGCGTCTTCGGCCACGTCGGGCGGAACGAGGAAGGTCGCAGGGCGGGCAGCTGGGCTGAACACAGTGCCGCGAAAAGCTCCGCGAAATGCGTCGAACTGGTCCTCGCCGCGAATCAGGTATGGAATGCCGGCCGCATCGAACAGCGACTTGACGACGGCGACTTCCGTTGAGTCGATCGTCTCGAGCACGATTTCCCAGGATGCGGCGCCTTCATTGCTCACGGTTGCAGGTTCATCTTCTTCAGAAGGGCCTGAAAACGGGGTTCGGTGTGAAGCGAGTCGAACGGGGCCGGCGTACAAACCCAGCTGCACCCAGCGCAGCCATCCGCAACTCATTCGATGCGAAGCGCAACAAGCGGATCGATGCGCGTGGCGCGATAGGCCGGAACGTAGCAGGCTGCAAGCGCAACGACAGCGAGAAGCGCGGACACGCTCAGAAATACGACAGGGTCTGTCGTGCTGACGTCGAACAACAAACCGGACACCACCCGCGTCAACGCCACCGACACGACGATCCCGATCAGAAGACCAGTTGCAGCGAGCATCATTCCCTGCTTCAGGACCATTCGAATGATCTCACCGCGAGCGGCTCCAAGCGCCATGCGGATCACGATCTCCTGCGTCCGCTGCGTTACGGAGTACGCCATGACTCCATAAATGCCGATGCCGGCAAGAAACAGCGACAGCAGTCCGAACAGGCCGAGAAGCGCCGCTCCCATGCGCGGCGCGAAGAGCGCCTGATCCAGTTGCTGCTCCATGGTCGTGATATTCGTGAGGGGCAGGCCGGGCTCCACTTCCTGGATCTGTTTTCGCACGCTCTCGACGGTGTTGTCGGGCAACCCTGTGGTGCGAACCTGAATCGTGGCCAGTGGAGTGAAGTTTTGAGCGAGCGGGAGATAAATCGCAGGCTGCGGATCCTCGCCGACCTGCAGGACCGTCGCGGTTCTCACGATTCCGACAATCTCACGCACATCGGTCTGACCGAAAAATGTGAACCGCTTTCCAATCGCGTCTTCTCCGGGCCAGAACTTTTTCGCCATCGCGTCATTCACGACGACAACAGTTCGCGACCCGGCGCGGTCAAACGGATCCAGCAGTCGTCCGCGCAACAGTGGAATACGGACCGTATCGAAATACTCCGGACTGACAATGTTCGTCAGTGTCAGCAGATCGCGCTGGCCGGCCTTCTGCACCTGTCCTTCCTTGAACACGCTTCGAAGGATGCCTCCGCCCAACGGAAAATTCGACGCGACCGCGGCGTTTGCGACACCCGGCGTCGCTTTTGCCCGGATGATCGCATTGGCGTAAAACTGCTCGCCTCGCGGCGGGTCCATGCGCTGAGCGCCAAGGTCCACGGCCATAAAGAACATCCGTTCGGTTTCGAATCCCAGGTCGATGGCCTGCGCCCGCCGCATGCTTTGAACGAACAGACCGGCGCCCACCAGCGCAATCAGCGCAAGCGCGACCTCAACCACAACGAGAATCGAGCGCGCGCGGCTTCGCATCCACGACGCCGTGTTTGAACGGCCGCCGACTTTCAGCGATTCGTTGAGATCCGGCCTCGAGAGTTTCAGCGCGGGAATCAGACCAAACAACAAACCGGTGAGTATTGAAATACCGGCCGTAAATGCGAGAACGCGCGGATCCAGCGAGAGACTCACCGCATTCGCATCAAGAAACGGCGGCCTCATCGACCAGAGCAGATCCCGTCCCCAATATGCGACCAGCAGCCCGACGGCGCCTCCGAAGAAAGACATCACCAGACTCTCCGTCAGCAACTGGCGAATCAGACGGCCGCGCCGTGCGCCGAGCGCAGTCCGAATTCCAACTTCGCGCTCGCGGACGCCGCCCCGTGCCAGCAGAAGACTTGCGAGGTTCACGCAAGCGATCAGCAGCACAAGTCCGACAGCCGTCATCAGGACACCACCGGCCAGCCGGAACTGGCCCTGCTGATTGATTCCAAGCGCCGCGGCGGTCAGCGGAGATAACTGGATACTGCGCCCGCCGTTTTCCTGCGGATATTCCAACGCAAGACGCGACGCAATCGTTTTCATTGCAGCTTCGGCCTGCTGCATCGAGACACCCGGCTTCAGCCGGCCGACCGCGGCGGCCAGCAAAGCGCGGCGCGACTGGAAGAATTCGAGTAGCGCGCCTGTGAGCACCTGCTCGGACATGGATGACGGCATCCAGATCAAATCCGGATTTCCCAGCGTGAACGTACCCTTGAAATTCCGCGGAGCCACTCCGATGACCGTGAACGACTGGTTGTTGAGCGTAACAGTGCGATTGAGAATACCCGGATCGGCGCTGAACACGCGGGTCCACACGCTGTGACTCAACACAACCACGGGATGGCCGCCCGAGCCCTGATCCTCTTCCGGACGGAACCCGCGACCCATCGCCGGTCTAACACCGAGCACATCGAAGTAATTCGCAGTGACCAGTTGCCCGGGAATGTTCTGCGGATCCCCAACCCCGTTCAGAGTCAGGCCCGTGTTGATAAAGCCGGCGAGCCCCGTGAAGACGTCGTTCTGTTTCTTGTAATCCAGGAAGTTCTGCCAGGACAGCGGCGTCAGGTCGAGATTCACGACTTTGTTGTTCTGATCGACACCGGAAACGTCAACCAGGGTCTCGATGTCCTGGACCGGCAGTGCGGTCAGAAACACGGCATTGACGATCGTAAAGATCGTCGTGTTGGCCCCGATTGCCAGCGCGAGCGACAGGACGGCAACGGCCGAAAAGCCCGGGTTGTTGGCAATCAGTCGTACGGCATAACGGATCTCTTTAAGGATGTCGTTCATGTCAGCTTTCGAATTCCCGAACTGCCCGCGACAATGACGCAGCCGGCGACTTTGGCGAAGATGCCGGAATCCACCACGCCCGTCATGCACTTGAGTTGCTTTTCGAGCGCGGCAGGGTCGGCGATCGGGCCGTGTTGCCAGTCGAGAATAGTGTTGCCGTTGTCGGTGGTAAAGGGTTGCCCGTTCTTCTCGCGGACACGGGCATTCCTGAGATGAACAAGAAGCCGAGGAACGGCCAGCGGAATGACTTCGACGGGAATGACGGTTTTCGCGCCCAACTGGTCCACGAGCTTGCTCTCATCAACAATGATGACCACGCGATTCGACGCGTGAGCCACGATCTTCTCCCGGACAAGCGCGCCGCCGAGCCCCTTGATCAAGTCCAGTTGCGGCGAAACCTCATCGGCGCCGTCAACGGTGACGTCGATCTGCGGGTGTTCTCTGAATGTCGTGACCTGAATACCCACTTCTTCGGCGATGCGTTGCGACTCTTCCGATGTGGGAATACCAACGATTTTCAGTCCCGCCTTCCCAAGTTCGCGAATGAAGATCGAAGCCGTGGAGCCGCTGCCGAGACCGACGACCATGCCGTCGCGGATCTCTTCCAGCGCGGCGAGCGCAGCCTGTTTCTTCAGCGCGTCGCTCATATGTAATCCTTCACCCGAAGCAGGTCGTCTTCTTCGACAACGTGAAGTTTGTAGCCGCAGTCGCACAACTGTTCGAGATCGCGTGTCGTATCCGAAACGACAAGAGTCTCCGCCATCGACGACCCCATCGAAGCGAGCGCACGCTCAGCCAGCGCCTTCTTTGAGAGCGGATTGTTGAAGTCTCCGGAAACATTGATCTGCACCGTCGGACCGTCCACGAGTTCGTTGGCGTAGATCTGAAGCCCGTCCCAGCCGCACCGCGACTGGATCTTCCGCGCAACATACTTGAAGCCCGAAGAAATGATGACGGACGGGATGCGCGCTTCAACCAGACTCTGAACCACCACCGGCACATGGCGGTTCCATTCGATCTCGTCCAGATACGAATGGATCTCATCGATCGATCGGCCGTTCCACAAACTCGCATCCCGGCGGCAAAACTCGTCGTAAGACATCTTTCCGGAAAGCCACTCTTCCAGATAATTGCAGGCTGTGTTTTCCCACACTCCGAGACGCTCGTGGACATACTGCCAGGGGCTGGGAATTCTTGTCAGGGTTCCGTCGAGGTCAAAAATCACGGAAGAAATCATTTTCTTAATGGCTGCGCCCTATCGGGCTTGCATTCGCTCCGCTCATCTTCTTAATGGCTGCGCCCTATCGGGCTTGCATTCGCTCCGCTCATCTTCTTAATGGCTGCGCCCTATCGGGCTTGCATTCGCTCCGCTCATTTAGGGGCGCGCACCAGATTCAGGAATTCGTTTCGAGTGTTCTGATTGTCTTTGAAGGCGCCGAGCATCGCGCTGGTCACGGCGATGGAATTCTGCTTTTCCACACCGCGCATGATCATGCACAGATGCTGGGCCTCGATAACGACGGCGATCCCGCGAGGATGGATCTTCTCATGGATGGTCTCAGCGATCTGCGTCGTGAGCCGTTCCTGGACCTGCAGCCGTCTCGCATACATATCGACGAGCCGCGGGATCTTGCTCAAGCCGATTACGCGGCCGTTCGGGATATAGCCCACGTGGCATTTGCCGAAAAACGGCAGCAAATGGTGCTCGCACAGGCTGAATACCTCGATGTCGCGTACGATCACCATCTCGTCATAGGCGACGTCGAACAGCGCTTTGTTCAGCAATTCGTCCGCATTCATGCGATAGCCGCTGGTAAGGAATCGCATGGACCGGTCGACTCGTTGGGGGGTGTTTGCCAGGCCGTCGCGCGTGGGGTCCTCGCCCACCTGCTTCAGGATCGAGCGGATCTCTTCAATCATTCCGGACTAGTATACGCTGTATCATGTAGCCATGCCGATCTACGAATACGAGTGCTCCAAGTGCGGAAAGACCATCGAAGTTATCCAGAAAATGAGCGACAAGCCCCTGAAAAAGCACGCCGGCGGCTGCGGCGGAACGTTGACGAAGCTGATCTCTGCATCCGGTTTTCAATTCAAGGGCACGGGCTGGTACGTTACCGACTATGGCCGCAAAGGCGCGAAGACCGATACAAAGGAGTCCTCGGCCGAGTCATCCGATTCCAAAGAAACCAAATCGAAAGACACCTCATCCAATGGCAGCAAGGAAAGCAGCAGCGGCAAAACCGGCGCTGAAAAAGCCGGCAAAGACAGCCACTCCAGCAAAAGCAGCAAAAAAGACTAGATATCTTCGAGCCGAGCAGATCTTCTCACGCCTCCAGGCTGCATATCCGGACGCGAAGTGCGCTCTGGACCATGAGAACCCGCTGCAGCTTCTGGTCGCGACCATTCTCTCCGCGCAGAGCACGGACAAGATGATCAACACGATCACGCCGGCGCTATTCAAACGATTCAAGACAGCCTCGGCGTATGGCGAAGCGGAACCCGCCGAACTGGAGAAGATGATCCACTCGAGCGGCTTCTTCCGAAACAAGGCGAAGAGCATCAAAGCCGCCGGGCGCATGATCGCTGAGCAATACGGCGGGAAAGTCCCCGAGACGATGGAGGAGCTCTTGACGCTGCCCGGCGTCGCGCGGAAGACCGCGAATGTCGTGTTGGGCGTGGCGTATGAAAAGGCGGAAGGTGTCGTCGTCGATACGCATGTGCAGCGGCTTTCGCGCCGCCTGGATTTTTCGAAAGAGGAAAAGCCCGAGAAGATCGAACAGGACTTAATGCAGCTCTTTCCACGCGAAAAATGGATTCTGCTCGCGCATCTGCTCATCCTCCATGGCCGCGCCAAATGCATCGCACAACGGCCCAAATGCGCCGAGTGCCCGATCGAAGACCTGTGCTACGCGGAAGACAAGACGATTTAAAAGGCAATGAACGGTGACTGGACATGGAGCGACTTCGTCGGAGCGCTGGTGGGCGTGCTCCAATGGTCCATTGCCATTGTTTCCGTCGCAGGGACCGTCGCGCTGTTCACGTGGATTCTGATGATGGTGTTCAAGAAGGACAAAGCGAAGGACAAGGCTAAATGAGTACCCTCGAGCGCGTGCGCGAGGAACTGAGCAAATACGAACATCCCTTCTTCGATTTCGAGGCGCGGGAGAAAGGCGAAGAAGTCGAGATGGTCATTCGTTCGAAAGTTCCGAACGTGCTTTCGCCGGAATACAGGATCACGCTGAACGCGCGCGACATTGGGAGTTCCCAGTTCCAGTGGACCTTCCAGAAGCTGCTCTATGACTGCCTGACCGACTACGTCGTCGAACTGTTCACCAGAGACCCACAGTCCTAGGAGAAAAGAAGCATGAACGTGCGCACTGCCATCGTAACCATCGCCATCGTCTTATCCGCTTTAGCCGCTTTCGCAATGACATCGACTCCACAGGCCACCGCCCAGAAACTCCAGGACGCCGTGACCGCGGACGCAAAACACTACAGCGTCGAATTCGAAAACGATATCGTCCGTGTGCTTCGCGTTCGGCTTGGCGCCGGAGAAAGCACTCCGCGGCATACGCATGCCGCCTACTGCGCCATTGAAATAACGGACTCGTCTTTAAGAGAAGGCAACGGGCCGGTCTCCGAAAGTAAAGCCGGTCAGGTCTTCTGTGGAGACGCGCTGGACCATGCTCCGAGAAATGTCGGCAAGGGACTCGCGGAGAGCATTGTGGTGGAGTTCAAGAACCGCCAGCGAGCCCGCTGACTGGCAGCAATTCCGGACTTCATCGCGACGCGGGGATCAGTTTCGCTTCCACGGCGGCTCTGGAAAACTCCTGAATATGAATCAGCCTGCCCTGCGGCTCGTACTGGTTCAAGACAGCCGGGTCGAAGTAAGCGAACGGTTCCAGGTCTTCCCAGGCGAACAATCGATAATCGCCGGGAGCGACGCCGTGCATGTTGAACCGGCCGTCCTGATTCGTCGTCGCCGTTTTGTAGAGGTCCTGCCGGTTGCGGAGCCGTTCCGGAACAAGAACCGCCTGAACATTGACGGCGGGCTTGCCGTCGGCGTTCGTTACCGCGCCGTCGAGTTGACCCGACTTCGTGCTCAACGTGACGTCCAGCGAGCCCTGGACGCGATCCGACACGGTCAAGCCCTCGAGCGGGTCTTTGTTCTCCAACCTCGCTTCCTTGACGTAGACATCCGGCGGCAGCCCGGTAATCATGAGTTTGTATTCTCCAGGCGTAACTCCGGGAATCGAAAAGGTGCCGTCGTTCTCGAGTAGGGCACGTCCCACCATGAGCGAGAAGATGTTGGGGGCTCTGCTCGTTTGCTGAAACAAGAGACTGACTCGCGGCAACGGTTCGTTGGAGTCCATGCGCAGCCGGCCCGGTATCGATATACCCGCGCTGACGGTGAGATTCATGTTTTCGATGTCGGCACCGGAAACATCGACAGGTATTTGTGTACTCGCCATGGATGACAACAGGCCTTGTCCTGCGGAGGCACCCGGCGGT
>Ga0137433_1000108_pt1 | contig 45304 bp, 29 predicted proteins | sample EasRivERMZT840_2_FD_102335 | JGI IMG/M metagenome (GOLD analysis project Ga0137433, IMG submission 102335) | Soil microbial communities from meander-bound floodplain in the East River, Colorado, USA - East River MetaG ERMZT840_2 | ecosystem: Environmental > Terrestrial > Soil > Floodplain ...
ATCGGCGACGTCGACATGGGCGCGCACGAGTCCACCGCCTTCTGCCTGACCGCCGCGGAGAGCTGCAACGGAGTCGACGACAACTGTGACCTCGCGGTGGACGAAGGTTTCCCCGACGCCGACGGCGACGAGATCGCCGACTGCGTGGATCCGGACGACGACAACGACACCGTCCTGGATGCCTCCGACTGCGCGCCGCTCGATGCCGCCGCGTTCGGCTACCCGCAGGACGTGCCGAGCCTGGCAGTGGCCCTGCCCAATACGTCGCTTTCGTTCACTCTCCAGAACATCGGGTCGAGCGCGACGTACGACGTGATCTCGGGAGTCGCGGAGCGGCTCAATACGGTGGGCTTTGCGGAGATGTACTGCCTCGCAGCCGGGCTCTCAGCGGGCTACTACCCAGATCCTCTCGGGGCTCCGGCTCCCGGACGGATCCGCTATTACATGATCCGTGCGAAGAACAACTGCGGCGACGGGACGCTCGGGAGCGCCCAGCGGGACGCCCCGGGCGATGTCTGCCAGCTCGGCATCGTCGATCAGGACAACGACGGATCGCCCTCCAACCTGGACTGCGCCGACAACAATGCCGCGCGCTCGCATCTGCTCGCCGAGGTCTGCGACGGTATCGACAACAACTGCAACGACGTCGCCGACGACGGCGTCGACGTCGGCGGGGCCTGCGAGGGGTTGGGCGTCTGCGGCGCCGGCGTGATCGAGTGCTCCGGCGGTGGGGCGATCTGCTCGACCGAGCCCGGCGGGACGCAGAATCAGTCTTCGCCGGAGACATGCGACAGCCTCGACAACGACTGCGACGGGGTCGTCGACGACGGGCTCCCCAACTTCGACGGCGACGCGATGGCCGACTGCGTGGATCCAGACGACGACAACGATGGCGTCCAGGATCCAGGCGACTGCGCTCCGTTGAACGCCACCGCCTTCGCCCAGCCGGTCGAGGTCCAGGGTGTGGTAATGCCGCTGTCCAGCCCCACGCAGATCACCTGGACCACCCAGTCTCTGGGCTCTGGAACGCGGTATGTCGTCTCGACGGGGCTCATCATCGGCCCGTCGTCGGGGAGCATCGACTTCCCGGCGGGAGAGTGCCTCGCCGTCTTCGGCGACGGCATCGGCACGGACCCGAGGCTGCCCCCTGCGGTCGGCGAGATCTACTACTACATGGTCAAGTCCCGAAACGCCTGCGGCGGGGGTACATTCGGCACACCCCTGCGCGACACCCACCCCGGCTGCCCGTAATCACGCGACTTGGGGGCCGTCCGCATCGCCCCCGCGACCGCGGTCCGGAACCCATGCTGACCTTCGACGACATCCGGAAAGCACGCGAGCGTATCGCCGGCGTGGCGCACCGTACCCCGGTGCTGACCTCGCGGCAGTTCGACGAGCAGGCAGGGTGCGAGGTTTTTTTCAAGGCGGAGAACCTCCAGCGCGCGGGGGCCTTCAAGTTCCGCGGCGCCTACAACAAGATCGCCGCGCTGGGCGACGAACAGCGCCGGCGCGGGCTGCTCGCGTACTCTTCCGGGAATCACGCGCAGGCGGTCGCGCTGGCGGCGCGCCTCTTCGGCGTGCCCGCCGTCATCGTCATGCCACAGGATGCGCCGCGCACGAAGGTCGCGGCGACTCTGGGCTACGGCGCCGAGGTGATCTTCTACGATCGCTACAGCGAACATCGCGAGAGCGTCGGGGAGCGGGCCTGCCGCGAGCGGGGCATGACACTGGTGCCGCCGTTCGACGATCCGCTGATCATAGCGGGACAGGGGACGGCAGCCGCGGAGCTGCTCGAGGACGTGCCGGACCTCGACTTCCTGGTCACCCCGTGCAGCGGCTGCGGCCTACTCTCCGGCTGCGCGACGGCGGCCCGGCACCTGCGTCCTTCTATCCGCGTCTTCGGAGTCGAGCCGGAAGCGGCCAACGACACGTGGCAATCGCTGCGCAAGGGGGAGATCGTGGAGATCCCCGTGCCGCAGACGATCGCCGACGGCCTTCAAACCCCGTCGCCGGGAAAACTGACCTTTCCGATCGTGCAGCGACTGGTCGAGGATGTGCTCCTGGTGAGCGACCAGGAGCTGATCGAGACGCTGCGGTTCATCCTGGAGAGGATGAAGGTGCTGGTCGAGCCATCGGGAGCGGCGGCGGCCGCCGCCGTGCGCCATCGCAAGCTCGATGTCACGGGGCGCCGGGTCGGCGTGGTGCTGTCGGGGGGCAACGTGGATCTCGAGCGCCTCTCTTCATACCTCAAGCCCGCCTGACTCAGCGCTCGTCGCGGCGCGAATGCGGGCCAGCGGCCCGCGCACCGGCACCGAGGTTGGGTTCACCGCGGGGACAAACCAAACATGAGCGTGTCGCTGCGAGACGCCACCGCGCCGCGTCGGAAGCTCGCGAGCTACTTGCCGGCGAGCGCCACCATGGCGGCGAGGGCCGCCTCCTTCTGGTCCTTCCCCCAGGGGGGGCCGATTCCCTTCCCGAGCGCCGCGATTCTCTTTGGCAAGGCGCTCGCGGGTGCCGCCAGCACCTTGCCGGCGAAGCTGCTCAGCTCTTTCTCGGGGACTTCAACGAGGCGTAGCCCGCAGCCGGTGGCTGCCTGTGTGAGAGCCTCGCGAAACAGCACTCCTTCAGCCTTGTGCATGCGGAAATGCACCGCGCGGATTTCCTCGACGCTCCAGGCGGGCATCGGCGCGCCCATGAGCACGGCGCACGCGGCGACGTCATGCCCATCCTTCTCCGCGCGCTTCACCGCGGCGCGCATCTCCCGCAGCGCGTTCCGGCGCGCCGCCAGGGTGCTGCGCCGCACCAGCTCCGCGGCGGCGCGCGGGTCGAGATCTTCGGCGGCATGAAAGGGCGCCTTCGCCCAGCCGGCCTCGTCTTCCGTGACCAGCTCCACGCGGCGCCGGTCGACGACCTCAAGGCGCCCGTCTTTGGCACCCAGAACGACGAGGGCCGCCCAGCCCGAATGGGCCTTGAATCCGAAAGCGATCTTCATATCTCTCGAGGCGCGGCCATGTTCACTGTCCAGCCGGAGCGTTTTTCATTGGCGCGCAACCGCTGCCGGGAACCTGACGGTCGTCCCGGACGGGATCATTACATGATCCACGTGTCCCGTCGCGAGCGGCTCATCGATGACGCAATGGAGGTGCGTCCTGGAGCCCATGTGGGTGAACACTCCTTGGTCGTTTCCTGAATAGAAACCGATGAGTCTGGCTGAAGCCCGCTCCAGCCCCATCCTGATCGACGCCGACAAATGGTCCTGATGCGAGGTCCCACCGGTGGCCAATCGACTTCCGTCAATCACGTGCCATTGGAGATCCTCGAAGATGCCCTCGAGCAGGAACGGCAGACGCCCGTCAAGGGTCATCCCAAGCGAGGCGGCAAGCCTCCCGATCGCGTCGTCCAGATCCTCGAATGCTATCGGATCCTCGGTGGTGACCGCGCGCCACGTCGGCACCTCGGCAGCAACGAGAAGGGCGGCCCCGGCGTCCGTTGCGGAGAGCGTCTCAGTCCGCGTCTTCTGTGCCTCTGCGGGATACGAAAGGTACGCCGTCCCGCCGATCACCGTGATCTCGCCCGCGAGGTCGGAGAGTGCGCCCACCGCGTACAGGTTGGGGTTGGGGAGCATCGCGTCCATGGTCACCACGGCCCCCGTTCTTCCCTCGTGCATCATGGCGCGCAAAGTCCCGTGCACCTGCACTTCGCCGCTCCAGGCTCCGGCCGCATCGACCGCAGAGGCGCTGCCGCCCGCGTCGTCCAGGATGAAGTCCTTCATGCCAATCTGCCACCAGGCCAGGCCGAAGCTCTTCGCTTCCTCGAGCGCCCGCTCGGCAGTCCATCCCTCAACTTGAATCCGATAGGCCGCGACGATTGCGCCTGTGCGATCGGCGCCACGCTTGCAATGCAGAAACACCGGCTGATTGCCGGGTGTCCTGATGATCGAAAGTGTCTTCTGCACGTCGGCGAGCGCCGGCTTGCCGATTCCACTCAGGGGCACGTTGAAATACCGCATGCCGTGGGCCTCAGCATCATTCTGTTCGACCGTGGACGCCTTTTCTTCGTCGCGCAGGTTCACGATCGTCCTGACCCCCAGCGCATCCAGGCGCTCCAGACACTGCGCGGTCGGTTCCGCGCCCCGGTAGAACCCCGGGCTCACTTGGGCGAAGTTGGCGCAAGGAGTCTCCCGGGATGTGTCCGCGGCCCTCGCGTCAAGGCTGGCCGCCAGCGAGATGATGGCGACACCCGCCGCGCACCGCGCGGCGTCGCGGAAGAGAGAGCGGTGGATGCGCTTCATGTCAGCCGCATCACCACGAGCGTCATGTCGTCGTACTGCGGGGCGCCGGAGGCGAAGGCGTCGGCCGAGGTCATGAGCCGCTCCACCGTCGCGCGCGCGGTCATTCCCACACAGCCGAAGGCGTCGTCGATCAGCCGCTGCTCGCCCCACTCCTCCTCCTGCTCGTTCATCGCCTCGCTGATGCCGTCGGTGTAGGCGACCAGCATGTCCCCCGGCTCGAAGCGCACCGTCGCGGCGCGGAAGACCGCCGCGGGGAAGAGGCCGATGACGGTGCCCCCTTCTTTCAGCCGCAGCACCTCCCGCCGTCCGTTGGACGATCGAAGGATGAGCGGCGGGCAATGACCGGCGTTGACGTAGGTGAGCGTGCGCGCCGCCGCATCGTAGCGGCCGAAAAAGCAGGTCGCGTACCGGTTGTCGGCGGACGCCTCGTGGATCAGCCGGTTGACGTTCGCCAGCACGTCGCCCGGGTCGCCGGCGAGCAGCCCCATCTGGCTGCGCAGCGATGCCTGGAGGCCGGCCATCAGGAGCGCTGCGCCGATCCCCTTGCCCGAGACATCGGCAATGGCGATGCCGAGGCATCCGTCGCGCGGCTGCAGGAAGTCGTAGTAGTCGCCGCCGACGCCAAGAGCAGGGCGGCACGCGCCGTGGTAGTCGAGCCCCGGCACTTCAGGGAGCCGCTGGGGGAAGAGCCGCCGCTGCACCTCGCGCGCGATCTCCACTTCGCTCGTGAGCCGCTCGCGCTGCGCCGCCTCGGCGGCCACCGCTTCGGTGAGCCGGCTGTGCTCCAGGGCGAAGCCCGTCTGCGTGGCGACCGATCGGAGCAGGCGCAGGTCGGTGCCCGAGTACCCCTCCTCGGAGAGCTTCGACCCGAGGCTGATGAACCCCGGCATGGTGTCGCGCACCACGAAGGGAAGCAGGAGCTGCGGCTGCAGGCTCACGAGCAGCGCGCGCTCGGAAGCGGCAAGGCCGCCGGCGCGGTTCACCCATGACCCGGGGTCTTCGAGACGAACCCTCAGGGGGCGCGACGCTTTCCTGAGATTCTCCACTGTGATGGAATCGTTCGCGAGGAGCGCGCCCCGAATCTCGTCCCCATGCCCCAGCGCGTGCGCCGGGGCGTAGCCCTGCGCTCCCTTGACCCAGCACGCGATGCGCGGGACGTGCAGCGTCTCCGACAGAGTCCGGCCGACGGTCTCCAGCAGCGGGCGGGTCTCCACGATGGCGCCGACCTTGTCGGCAAGCTCCGTGAGGATCAGGTCGGCCCGGTAGGCGTCGCGGAAGAAGCGGTGGTCGATCCAGCGCTTCACCCGGTCCGCGACGGGCACTAGTGCGAAGATCAGCATCACGCCGGCGCCGACGATGGTGAGGATCTCCACGCGCCGCGTGTCGGGGCGCGCGATCAGGAGGCTCATGGCGACGATGATCCCGACGCCGGCGAGCACGCGCGCCGCCATGACGCCGCCGCGCGCGAACGCGTACTGCATCCCCTGCCGGATGATGACGCGCACGTCGAGCGCGCGCTGCACGACGATGATGTAAGCCAGCGTGAGGGGGAAGAGCAGGAGCATCAGCAGGGAGAGGATCCCGTACCAGCGGGGAAGCCCTTCCAGCATGTCCTCGCCGCGCACGAGGCTCGTCATGATGATGATGAACAGGGGCAGCATGCTGATGCTGGTGCCGACGTGCATCAGGACGAGCCGCCGGCGCGCATCGGGGTTGGTCGCGGTCCCCATCTTCCAGCCCCCCAGGAAGAAGAACATCCCGATCGCCGTCATGGCCAGGATCAGCTCGACCACCTGAAGCGACTCGAGCGCCCGCGCCAGCGGCACCACCGCCGCGCCGTTCTCCGAGCGTCCCAGGGCTTCCGCGGCCTGCGCGACGGCGAAGAGCGTCAAGGGGGCGATCCAGAGCCATTTGAGCCAGGGGAGCCTTCGATCGACGACGAAGCGATCCGGGAAGTAGATGCCGAACAGGAGCATCGCGATAGGCCAGAGCCCGCGCCACAGCTCCACCCAGACGATCCCCGCCGGACGCTGCCAGCCATGCCAGTGGTAGGGGGCATCGGCGGTGAAGTTGGCGAAGCCGAGCATCAGCGCCAGCAGGAGCCAGGCCAGCGGGTCGTGCGGCCGTACGAAGGCCACCCAGAATCCCAGCAGCAGGCAGAAGACAGGCAGCACGATCCGCATCGAGATGTCGCGGATCCAGACCAGCGTCCCTGCCGCGGGGGAGTCTCCGGGGACGAGCCGTATGGCGATCGTCCGCTCCGGCGATCCTTCGCGGGGCTCGCGGACGGTGACGTTGAGGATTTCCCCGGCGCGGCGTTCCACCATGGTCCGCGCGAGGAGCGAGCGTCCCCGGGAGGGTTGCCCCTCCACCGCCACCAGCGTGTCTCCGACACGCACGCCGGCGGCCTCGGCCTCGGGCTGCACGGTGTCGATGCGCTGCGACAGGTTGGCGCGGCCGATGGGCCAGCGGGCGCGATCCGCGTTGCGGGTGTTTCCCGCGATGGTCTCGACGCACAGCCGTGCCTGCATCGCGACGGCGACGATGGCGATCAGCACCAGGATGATCGTGAGAAGGGCGCGTCGCGGCATGGGGTGAATGGCCGGGCGCATCACCGCGTGCGGTTGAAGGATCCGGTCCTGAGGAACTGCGACGTCAGCTCGATGACCTCGTTGTTGCGCATGATGAAGGTGTGGCCGCACGGCACGAGGATGTGCTCGGTCTGCCCGGAAAGCAGCGTCTCCTTCACGCTCACGATCGGGTCGCGCGAGCCGGCGATGATCCCGATGTCCACGCCGTGCAAGGGGGGGATGGTGTTGGCGGTGCTCTCGGCACGCGTGGTGAGGTCGCTCAACGGGCGCGAGAACCACGAAAGCCAGGGTTCGACCAGATCGGCCCTCGAGGAGCCGCCGTTGGGAGGCGCCAGCATGACGACGCGGCCGATCTTCTCGTCGGGAATCCTCCCCGCGTCGTTGGCCAGGGCCCAGCGGATGACGATGTTGCCGAGACTGTGCCCCACCAGGTGGATCGCCCGCACGTCATCGCGCCCGGCGATCTCCGAGAGATGCTCGACGAAGTCCCTCCCGTGCCGCTCCACCCTGTGCCGGCGGCTGTGGTAGGGGTAATTGACGACCTGATACCCGGCCTCCCTCAGGGAGGTCTCGAGCCGGGCCATGGACCGGCGCGTGCGCCCCATTCCGTGCAGAAGGACCACGACTTCGCCCTGGACCTGGGACACGGCGCGAGGCTCCACGTGATGGTCAGCGGACAGTGAGGACGGCGCAGCCACGGCAAGGAGGGCCATGATTGCGGGGACCTCGGATATGAATTGCGTGCCGATCATCTCCGGGCCATCATAGCCGAGCAACGCCTCCCGGACGCGCTTGAAAACAACGGCGCCCCGTTTCCGGGGCGCCGATATTGTCTCTCGGGTCCTGTCTGTTCGGACTACAGCTTGCAGCCACCCACGCCAGCGCGGGGACCGCAGCCGCCGACGCCATTCGCGGTGGTCTCGAACGTCTGCTCCAGGGTCACATCCTCGGCAGGGGTCGCGACCGGCCCGTTGACCAGGATCCGCACCAGGGTGCTGATCTGGTAGGGGAGCGCCTCGACCATCCTGTCGAAGGTCGACGGAGAGGTCTGTCCCGTACGATCCGCGTTCTGAATCTCCCGGCCGCCAGCCAGCGCCGGCTGGGAAACCGCGACCATGATAAGTGCCATCAACGCCACGCTTGCGATCCGCTTTGTCATTGTCCTACCCCCTCTTCGCTAGATGTTGATGCGCTCTCGGAGCGCCTAGCCTGCCCAGCTATGCAGGCGCTACTAGAGCAGGGGGCGTGCCACGTCGTGGGGCACATGCCGATTCTTGTGTTAAGAGCTTGCGATAAAAGGAGTTAGGAGCAAAGCGTAACTCACATCGGGTAATCACCCGAGTCTCAACTTGAGACTACGGCGGGAAGGCAGTCAGTTCCAACTGATTGATAAACAAGGTGTTAGGCCTGTGTTAGGGGAGGCTTCGCCGATCATCAATCTGAGATGATGAACGCGAGCCCTGACTCGGACAGGTTCCTAGTCGCCCAGCCCGAACCGGCGCATCTTGCGGAAAATCGTCGCCCGGCTGATCCCCAGCGCGCGCGCCGCATCCCCCCTGTTGCCCTTGGACTCGAGCAGCGCCCGCTGGATCTGCCTCTTTTCCATTTCCAGCATGGTGAGGCCGCTCTCCTCTTCGTCGATCCTCGTGATCTTCTCGAACAGCTCCCCCTGCTCGACGATGTCCTGCTGGGTGATCACGCTGCCGCGGCTGAGGACCGCGAGCCTGCGGATCTCGTTCTCCAGCTCGCGGACGTTCCCCGGCCAGGAGTAGCGCAGCAGGAGCTGGAGGGCTCCGATCTCGATCTTCCGCGGGGCCTCCCCAGCCCCCGTGGCCTTCTCGAGGAAGTGCGCGACGAGCAGGGGGATGTCCTCCTTGCGTTCGCGCAACGGGGGGATCGGAATGCGCACCACGTTGAGACGGTAGTAGAGGTCTTCGCGGAACTTCCCCTCCTTGATCATCTCCGCCAGGTTGCGGTTGGTCGCCGATACCACGCGCACATCCACCTTGATCGTCTGCTTGCCCCCGATCGGGCGGACCTCCCCCTCCTGGAGTGCGCGCAGGAGCTTCGACTGCATCGGCAGGGACATGTCTCCGATCTCGTCCAGAAACAGCGTGCCGCCGTCCGCCAGCTCGAAGAGCCCCTTGCGGTCCTGCTCGGCTCCGGTGAAGGCGCCGCGCATGTGGCCGAACATCTCGCTCTCGAGGAGCGTGTCGGGGATCGCGGCCACGTTCTCGCTGTAGAAGGGGCGCCTCCGCCGCGGACCGAGATAGTGGAGCGCCTTCGCCACCAGCTCCTTGCCGGTGCCGCTCTCTCCTTCGATCAGCACGGGGAGGGTGGATGCTCCGACCTTCTCGATGAGGTCGTAGACCGCCTGCATCTTCACCGTCTTGCCGATGATGTTGTGGTAGCGATTGCGCTCGCCCACCTCCTTCCGAAGATACGTGTTCTCCACCGTGAGCCGCTCCTGGAGGCGCGCCTGCGTGATGGCGCTCGCCGCAAGGCTCGCGAAGGCTTCCAGGAAACGCAGGTCCTGCTCCGTGAAGGGGGTGCCATGGCGCCTGCTGTCCACGTAGACCGTTCCGATGATCCTGTCGTGCATGCGCATCGGGACGCACATCAGCGACTTGATCGAGTAGAGGCTCACGCTGCGGAAGCCTCGAAGCTTCTCGTCGTCCGAGGTGTCGAGCGCCACCACGATCCTCCCTGACGCCGCTTCCTTGACCACGCTGTGGCTGTAGGCGAGGGCGTCCTGGACCGTCTCCTCCTCGAGGTCCCGCGCGGCGCGGACGGCCTGCTCGCCGGTCTTCTCATCGAGCAGGATGATCAGACCGCGCTCCGCGCCGACGATGCCGAGGCTCACCTCCAGCAGGCGATCCAGCAGCGCGTCCAGATCGGACATCGAGCTGATGACCTCGGCGATCTCGTACATCGCGGCGAGGGCGCCGCGCGCGGCACCCATGTCCTGGCCCCCGGGGAGGCGCAGCGACACCCCCACGGTCTCGCCGGCCCGTCGCAGCGCCGCGGCGCGGGCGGGGCGCGCCAGCCAGGCTTTGCGGGCCGACTCATCCAGGATGCCGGCCGCCGTGGATTCGATGAGGGTGACGGCGCGCGCCAGGGCTTCGCGCTCGTCCGCGCGGCGCGATCGCAGCTTCGCGATGTCGGCGCGCGCGACGTGGGCGCGCACCTGCAGGTCGGGGACGCTGGATGCGGCGGCGAGCTTCGCCGCGTCGTCGGCTGCCGCGGCCGCCTCCTCGAGGCGCTCGGGCCCCCCGAGACCGAGAAGGCACTCGACCTCGAGCAGGCGCACCGCCGCCTGGGTCTCGACGAGACCACCGGATCGGGATGCTTCCATGGCCGCGCGCGCCTCGGTCAGCGCGGTCGCATGCTGGTTCTCGGCCATCGCCAGCCGCGCCCCCGCGATGTGAAGACGTGCCGCGCGCCGGGGGCTTCCAGCCGAGACGGCGGGGCGCGACGCCCTCCGGATGAGATCGCGGATGGCGGGAAGATCGCGCTCGTCCGCGGGGGCGTCGAGCCGATCCAGGGCGAGGGCCACGAGCGCGTACCCCTCCTGACCCTCGAGACGGTGCTTCCGGGCGAGGGTGAGCGCCTCCTCGTGAGCCGCGACGGCCGCGCGCAGGTCGCCCAGGTCGCGCTCCGCGTCGCCGAGGTAGTCCAGCGCCTCGCACTCCGCCTGGTGATGGCCCATGGCGCGCGCATCGGCGACGGCATGCCTGGCCGCTTCGCGCGCGCGGTCGGGCCGGCCCATCAGATGCTCGAGGAGCGCGAGGTTCGGTCCGTACGTGGCGCGCGACCAGCGGTCGCGCTGGCGTGTGGCCGTCTCGATCGCCTCCGCGGTGCACGACACCGCGGCCTGAAGGTCACCGCGCTTGCGGTGCCACTGCCCCAGGTTCGTCATGCTGTCGGCCGCGTGTCTCAGGTCCGACATCTCCGTGCGCAGCGCGATGTTCTCCTCGAGGATGAGCCGTCCCCTCTCGGTCGGGCCAGTCATCAGATCGATCGCGCCGAGGTTGTTGAGGTTCGATCCTATGCCGGCCCGATCCCCGATGTTCCGGCGCATCGCCAGCGCTTCTTCGTTCAGGCGGCGCGACTCCTCCATCCGGCCGCGCATCGCCTCGATGTTCGCGAGAGTCGTGATGCAGAACGCGAGATGCCGTGAGTCCCCTTCAGCCTTGAGGCTCTGGATCAGTCGATCCAGCCCGCGCGCCGCCTCCTCGATCTTCCCCGTGAATGTCTGCACCATCACCAGGTGGCAGGAGGCTTTCAGCGCCGTCTCCTTCAATCCGGCGGAGCGCGCGCCGCGGATGACCCTCTCGGCGGTCTCAATGGAGCGGGCGGGGTCCCCCGCGAGCCAGCAGGCCTCGGCGAGGTTGAGCTGGATCCTCAGCCGGCGGACGGCGTCCTCCGGGGGCGCCAGCTCCAGGGCGCGCTCCAGGAAGCTGACCGCCCTTTCGGTGGCGAACAGCCCCAGGGCACGCATGCCCGCGCGCTCGGCGTAGATCAGCCCCTTGTCGTGATCCGGTGAATTGACGAAGTGGTGCGCGATCTGCTCCGGCGTCGCGCCGCCGCGCGCTTCGAGGGCGCGTGCCAGCCGGCCGTGAAGCTCGCTGCGGCGGCCCCAGTCCATCGTCTCGTAGACGTGCTCGCGGATCCTGATGTGATCGATCCGGATCGTCATGGCGCCCGACGGATCAATGGAGCGCGAGGCGACGCGGTGCCTGACCAGGGCCTCGAGCGCCGCGTCGAGCGGCTCGGCTCCGGGAGCCGCAGCGTTGGGGGACGCTGCATCCTGTCGGAGCACCTCGTGGAGAAGGTCGCCCGCGAGGGGAGTCTCCGAGACGGCGAGCGCCTCCAGCGCGCGGATCTGGCCCGGCGACAGAGGAGCCAGACGCCGCTGCATCGCCTCCGTCACGGAGCGGGGGAAGGGGATGCGCGCGAGCGTCTCGAGGCTGCTGATGACGTCCGCGCCGGCGTGGGGACGCCCGTCCGCGCCCAGCGCATCCTGAAGGAGCGATTCGACGGCAATCTGGACGAAGAGAGGGTTGCCTTCGGTCTCGCGGACGATCGTGTCGGAGAGAGCCTCGGGGATCGTCTCGAGGCCGAACATCCCCGCCACCATCGCCGTCACCTCGGGGGGCGCGAGACGCGACAGCTCGATCCGATCCCACGACGTGGCGGATCGCACCTTGTCCAGCGCCGCCGCAAGCGGACCATCCGGAGCATCGCTCCTGTGCGTGGTCACGAGCATCAGCCCGGGCGTCGTTGCGGCGTTGCGCGCCAGATGAGCGAGCAGGCTGAGGGAAGCCGTGTCGGCCCACTGGAGATTCTCGATGGTCAACACGGTGGGCTGCGAGGCGGCCTTCAGGATCGCGGAGACGGCCGCATCGATGGCGAGGAGTTGATTGTGTTTTGGGTCAGGTCGCGCCGCGAACGAACCGCCGTTGCTTTGGTCCACGGGCGGAAGGGGCGCGAAGAGAGGAGCGAGCGCCGCGTCGCTCTCGGCGTCCGGGGCGATCTGCCTCAGGATCGAGATGAAGGGATGAAACGACGACGCCGCCCCCTCGTAGCAGGTCGCCCCCGCGTAGAGGGCGCCGCGGATCTGCGCCTCGCGACGCAGGTGCTCCACCAGCCGGCTCTTGCCGATCCCCAGCTCGCCCGAGATCATCACGAGGCGCGCGGTGTTGCGCTGGCTCTGCGCGAAGGCCGCGTCGAGATGTCCGATGAGGCGCTCGGCCTCCTTCCTGCGCCCGGCGAGCGGGGCGCTGCGCACCCAGGAGAGGATGGTGCTGTTGGTGTCCACTTCGAAGGAGCGGCCTGCGGCGCTCCCCAGCGCGGCGATGACGGCGGCCGCGCTCTCGGGACGCCGCTGGGGATCGCGTGACAGCAACGCCAGGATCAGGTCGTCCATCGCCGCCGGGATCTCCGCGTTCCACCGGCTCGGTGGCTCGGGGGTTCGGGACATGGCCTGCGCGATGGCCTCCGCGCCGATCCCTTCGAAGGGGGGCCGTCCCGAGAGGACCTCGTATGCGATCACGCCGAGGGCCCAGAGGTCCGAGCGCCGATCGGATCGCTGGCCGGCGAGCACTTCGGGAGCGAGGTATCTTGCGGTGCCGCGGATGGCATCGTGTCCCGACCCGCGCGCCGAGGCGAGCCCGAAGTCGCAGAGCTTGCACGTCGCGGGGGTGGCGGCGGTGACGATGATGTTCTGAGGCTTGAGATCGTTGTGGACCAGTCCGCGCGCATGGATGTACTCGAGGCCCCTGCACACCTGCACCAGAGCGTCGAGCCGTTCGAGCCATCCGCGCTGCGCCACCGACGCCAGAAGGTCGGCGCCGTCCAGGTATTCCATGGTCAGGAAGAGATCGCCGGTGGCGCGGTCGAAGCCGAGGTCGAAGACCTCCACGACGTTGGGATGGCGGAGCCTGGCCATCGCCTCGAACTCCACCTTCAGAATGCGGGCGGCGTCGGGGGCGAGGCGGTCGGATGCGATCCGCTTGAGGGCAACGGGACGATCTCCCTCGGCGAGATCGGCGGCGAGGTCCACGGCCCCCATCCCCCCTTCACCGAGGCGGCGGACAAGCCGGTACCTGCCATTGATGATCCTCGTATTGTCGGCGTCGCGCATGCCCTTTCCGCAAGATCGACAGGCTCAGATTGAGACCGTAGCGAAATGCTACGACGATTCGTCTCAATAAGCAACAGAAAGGGGGGAATTACAATAGGAAGGGGATTCCCTCGATGGACCGTGGGTTCCGGGAACGGAACTAGGGGGTCGCAGGCGTTTCGTCCGTGCCGCCCATGACGATGACCAGCCCCACCCCTGCGGTTGCCTGGACGTCGGGGTGGGTGAGGCCATCGCCACTATCGACGAAATCGAGCGAGCCATCGATGCGGAACGCGAGCATGTCGTTGAAGAAGATCCGCAAACCGGCGCCACCGTAAATCATCAACTGGTGGTCAGCAGAATCGAGGTCACCGGATGCGTCGGGGTCGTCCTCCGGGTGGATGGCCACGACGCCGACACCCGAGCGGAAGAAGGAGACGAAGCGCTCGCGGGGGTAGGCGTTGTAGGTGTAGCCGACGCGAAAGATATCGGTGTCGATCTTGAATCCACCCTCTTTGGCCGTGGCCGTTGAGGCGGTCAGGGAGAGCTCTGCGGCGTGCCTCTTGGTGAAGTGGAAGCCAAGCAGGGCCGTGGGGGCGAATTCCGACTCGATGCCCGAGTTGGAGTCGAACCTGATGAAGGTCCAGAGCCCGCCGAACTCCACCGCACTCTTCCGGTTCTCGGCGAGAGCCAGCGACGGCATGATGAGGAGCAACGTCACGATCAAGAGGGTGCGCGGCTGTTTCGCGGACGGCATCTGCGGGGCTCCTCATCCTGGCTGCGAGGCAGAAAAAAGGAGCCGTCATATTGGACCGGTCGGGGAAGCCTGTCAAGCGGGAGCGGGAGGGGGGCTGGGTAGCGCTCAGCGCTTGATGGGTCTGTCCGGCGCGCGCTCGATACGGCGGCGCTCGGAGCGCCTGCGCTCGGGCCCCTTGTAGCGCACGTCACCGATGCGACGGTCCACGCCGCCGCGCCGCTCGCGCCGGGACTTCCCGGCCCCCTGACGGTCATCGCGCTGGCGCTGCTTCATCTCGAGCCTGGGAGAATAGGGGCCGGGGTCCCGGCCGTTGGCGTGATCCGCACGCGCACCCGGGACCCCGGCAATGAGTCCCCGAAGCCGCCAACCTCCCCCCGTTATTGGGGCCCTGCCGGAGGAGGCGGCTCCAGGGAACCTTGTGAATAAAGTTCAGTGTGGAGGGGTCATCAGCGGCGTCGTCCCCATCAGAAGGGACAGGTCCCGCTCTCGGTGCCGTTGTTCCAGACAACTCCGTTGTTCCAGACCACCCCGTTGTTCCACACCACACCGTTGTTCCAGACAACTCCGTTGTTCCACACGACGCCGTTCTGCCAGACCACGCCGTTGTTCCACACCACACCGTTGTTCCAGACGATCCCCTCGCCGGTCATGCAGGGGTCGTCGAAGAAGTCGATGCTGAGCGGCGCTTCTTCACCCCACAGCGCCCGCTCGCCGTACACCGACTCCAGATTCCAGAGCTCCTGTTGTCCCCATGCGCCGGAGATGTCGTCGATCGCCACGCGACCATCCTCACCGGCGACGCGCGGAGAGGCGGACGCCATCGCGTGACCGGGGGAAGCGAGCGTGGCATCGATGTCGAGCGCGCCGGCGCCGCGGGTGTAGACATCCTCGCCCGCGATCGGTGAGGCGTCGGCCATCAGCCGCGCTTTCACGTCGTCGGGGGTCAGCTCGGGGCTGGCTTCCAGCATCAGGGCGACGGCGCCGGACACCTGGGCCGCGGCCATGCTGGAACCGGACATCGCGAGATACCTGCCGTCGCGGTTGGAGCGCGAACCGCTCTGCATCCGGTCGAGCGTGGAGCGCGGAGCGGCGAGCGACACGATGGCGGTCCCGGAGGCGACGAGATCCGGCTTCAGGACCATGTCGAAGCGCGCCGGACCACGCGAAGAGAACGGGGCTGTCGCGTCATCGCGACGATCGGCGGTCCCCTGGTCGTCCAGGGCGCCGACGGTGATCACAAGAGGATGGTTGCCGGGGCTCGAGATGGTCCCGTAGCCGTGCGAGACCGTGCCCATGTTCCCGGCCGAAGTGACGAGGACCAGCCCGGCATCCCACGCGCGCTCCACGGCGTGCGCGAGAGGGTCGGTCTCCAGCGGCTCGCTGACGACCTGCCCCAGCGACATGTTCACGACGCGAAGGCTCAGCTCGTTGGCATGCGCGACGCACCAGTCGAGGGCCGCGATCACGTCGCTGCTCCGGCCGGCGCCGTTGCGGTCCAGAACCTTGACCGACACCAGATGCGCGCCCGGCGCGACGCCACCGGAGAATCCGGCCGAACCCGCCCCCGCGATGATTCCCGCGACGTGGGTGCCGTGCCCCATCGGATCCGCGGGCGCGTTGCGGGCGGCCCGGCGATCCTGCGCCGTGAGATCCACCCACCCGGTGATGCGTCCCGCGAGCGTCTCGTGCGGATAGATGCCCGAGTCGATGACGGCGACGCCAACCCCCGCTCCCGTGAGCCGCGGCTCGACGATCGGCTCGCGGCGCACGGGAGAGGAGGAGGCGGCAGCGGGGGAGAGGGTCTTGCCGGCGAACACGGGCTGATCGATGGCTATCGACGTGACGCGCGGGTCGGCGGCCAGGGAGGCAACTTCACTCAGGGGCATCCTCGCGGCGAAGCCGTCGATGAGATCGAGATTCCTGCCAGAGGAGCCGCCCCTCGAGGCGACGCGGGCTCGCAGCGCCGTCCGGGCGGAGCCGCTCACGATGACGTCCACCATCTCGCCGCTACCGCCGGTGGCGATGCGGTCCGAGAGGCTCCGCGAGATCCGCGCCCCGGTGGCCGCGGATGCCGTTCCTGCGAGCCCCATCAAGAGGACCAGGCCCGCTGCGAATCTGCGAGAGCTTCGATTGGGCAGGGTGCTCATCGTGCCTCCCTTGCGTCTGGCGACAATTCAAAACTCGCTTCGTGTCCATAGTATTGGCGCACAAAATAACTATGTCAATTGCGGTTGTTATAGATTCAAAATACACGAAAATGAATATGCACATGATGCGGGACGACGAAAATCAAGACGGCTAATTAGCTGAATTGAAGATGGTTACATGGTCACAGGGGGGAATTGGGGAAAGACGATGAGGTGGGGATAAGGCCGAATCGGCCAATGGGTCATTGAATCGTAATATACGTCTCACTATACTGTGCCTATATTCATGTCAGCGGAACACGACATGGGCACGGGGGAGTCGATGTATACCACCAACGAACAGATCGCGAGGCGGGTCTACCGGAGCCTCAAGACGGCTTCGGACAACGAGCGCAAGAGCGATCCGATCCTCGCCTTCCATTTCAAAGGCAAGGACGACTTCATCCTCATGCGCTGCAACAAGGACCCCGAGATCACCATCAAGGGGAAGGACCAGCCGGCGGGGGAGGTGAAGTTTTTTGCGTACAGCGACTTCGCTGACTATGATGAGTCGGACGTCATCTTCAAACTCAGAGATCAGACCGATCTGATCGAGTTGTACCGCAAGGGGGCCCTCTCCGCGCTCTCCTGGCGTTCCTGGAGCGAATTCACCAAATGGCTGGACACGCTCGACGAGAATGGCGTGCAGATCTCCCTGAAGCTCCCCTGCCTCGTCTACCGCACGGTCAAGGACCAGAAGCCCTCGATGCAGAACTTCATCGTCGAGGCGATCAAGAAGAACCTCAAGGCCAATCTCGAGGACTGAGCATGGCGGGTGGCAGGGTCCGAGCACCGCGCCAGCTTTCCCTCCCCATCACCCTTGCCGCGGCGATCGCCATATCCGTCATGTCCGTCGTGGCGGCAACCGGCACGGCGGCCGCGGAGACCAAAGCCTCAGACCAGGTGAACGTGCGGACGATGCCGCTCGCCGAGGTGCGCCCGGGCATGGTGGGGGTCGGGCGCACGGTCTTCGAGGGGAACCGGGTGGAGGAGTTCGGCGTCGAGATTCTCAGCGTGATGACGAACTTCCTCGGGCCCGACCGCCATCTGATCCTCGCCCGTCTCAAGGGAGAGAAGGTCGAATTCACGGGCGTAGCCTCCGGGATGAGCGGTAGTCCCGTCTATGTTGACGGCCGGCTCGTCGGCGCGGTCTCGTACCGCATCCTGAGCACCTTCATGAAGGAGCCCATCGCGGGGATCACCCCCATCGACTACATGCTCGAGATGGCGCCGCAGCGCGACCGTCCATCGCCGGGGCGGCTGGCGCGCGCTTCGGAGCCGCCTCCCCACGGCGTCAACGCGCGCACTGAGACCTACGTGCCGATCGAGACTCCCTTCGTCGTGTCCGGCGTCCCGCCGGCTGTGCTGGCCGAGTACCAGGAGGATTTCGCGCACGCCGGGCTGGATCCGATCCAGGCGGGCGCCGGCGGCGGCTCCCTCGCGGAGCCTCGGAACATGGCGCCGCTGGTTCCGGGAGATCCGGTGGCGATGCAGCTGGTGCGCGGGGACATCGGCGTGGCCGCCACGGGCACCGTCACGCATGTCGATGGGGATCGCGTCTGGGCCTTCGGCCACTACGGCCTCACCATGGGAGCCATCGAGATCCCCATGGCGCGCGCCGAGATTTACCTGACGCTCTCCTCGGTTCAGGCTTCCACCAAGCTTAGCCGCATCAATGAAACGATCGGCACCTTCACTCAGAGCCGGCTCCAGGGGATCGCCGGTGTCATGGGCCCCGCTCCCGACATGATCCCCGTGTCCGTCACGTGGGATGCGTCCGGCGCGTCGACCACCCGGAACTACGAGGTGGCGCGTCACAGGGAGTTCACGCCGCTGCTCGTGGGGTTCACGACGCTCAGCAGCCTGGCGCGAACGCCGGGCTTCGCCGGCGAGATGACGATGTCGCTCCAGGGGCGGATCCATCTGGAGGGACATCCCGACGTCGTCATCAACGATCTGTTCACGGGATTCACGCCGGAGCAGTCGGCGGCCGTTGAGGTCGCGCGACAGATGCAGTCGCTGTTCGGCGCGGTCTTCCAGAACCGCTTCGAAGATCCCCGCGTCACGTCGGTGGAGATCACCGTGCGCTCCGTGGAGCAGAGCAGCCTGGGGTTCGTCGAGGGGGTCTTTCCCACGCGCACCGCGGTCCGCCCGGGCGAATCAGTCGAGTTCCGCGCCGTGATCCGCCCCTACCGGGGCGAGGCCTACACGCGCACGTTCACCTACCGCGTGCCTGAAGGGACGCCCCGAGGGCCGCTCAGCGTTTACGTCGGCGGCTCCGACGAGCTGGATCAGCTCGAGCGCAACGTCTTCGCGCGCCAGGTGGCCCAGGCCGACGACCTGGATCAGCTCATCGCGCTCATCAATCAGCTCCGCAACAGCGAGACACTCTACATGAAGGTGTCCCGGCGTCACGCGGGAGCCGTCGTCCAGAACGAGGTCCTCCCCTCGCTCCCGCCATCGGTCATCGCAACGCTTGGCGCGAACCGTGGGACCGGTGATGTCACGCCGGTGCCGGAGACCACCCTCCTGGAGGACCGGATCCCGCTCGAACATCCGCTGTTCGGGGGGACGATGCTTCGACTCGAGGTCAAGTAACCCTTCCGAGCCGACCCACAGGAGACCGGATGAAACGAACGACCATCGCCCTCACAGGGCTCGTATCTCTCATGATGGCCGGGCCCGGACAGTGGCCCGAAGCCTCCGTCTCGCGGACCTGGATCCAGCGCGACAGATCGGACTTCGCCTCCGCACAGCTCGAGGGGATCGCGCTCTCGGGGGAGGGGGCGCTCCGGCTCTCCGCGCGCGTGACCCCGCTGTTCGAAGTGCCGCAGCCGAACGTATGGTGCCTGGCGCGTGATTCGAAAGGACGGATCTACTCGGGCGGCGGCAACGATGGCCGCGTCTACCGCCTCGACCCGGGCGCGAGCGTGCCCGAGGTGGTCTTCGACGCGAGCGAGCTGGCGATCCTCGCCATGGCGCTCGACAAGGACGACAGGCTCTATGTCGCCTCCTCGCCCAACGGGGCGATCCACAGGATCGAAGCCGATGGGACGAGCAGCATGGTCTACGACCCCGATGCGGTGTACGTCTGGTCGCTCGTCTTCGATGAGCGCGGGCGACTGTACGTCGCCACGGGAGCCCCGGGGCGCGTGCTGAGGCTCGATGAGCCGGGCAAGCGCGGCGAAGTCCGCGCGACGACGCTGCTCGCGCCCGGCGAGGATCACATCCGCTCCCTCGTGAGGAGCGAAGGGGGCGTCTTTTACGCCGGGTCCGATCAGAACGGCATCGTCTACAGGCTCACCGCGAAGGGTGAGTCCTCCGTCGTCTACGATTCGCCGATGCGCGAAGTCTCGGCCCTCGCCGTGGATTCGGGCCCGCGAGGCGATCGCGTCTACGCCGCGGGTCTCGCTCCGGCGCAGCAGCGAGGGGGTGGCGGCGATGCCGAAGGAGGCTCGACCGAAGGGGTGACGCGCGTGCGTGTCACCGCGGAGGGGAGCGAGGAGGAGCAGCCCCAGCAGCCGCCGCAGCAGGGGCAGGGTCAGAGACGGCCACCCGCGCAGGAGCGTTACTTCGGGATGATCTACGCGATCTCCGCTGACGGGCACGCGGAGACGATCTGGGAGTCGCGCCAGCAGCTCCCCCTGTCGCTCGCGTTCCTCGATCAGCCGTCAGGCGCGCCGAGGGAGCTTCTGGTGGGCACGGGGGGCGCCAACGCGGGCGGCAGCGAGCAGGGCGAGGTCATCCTTCTGGCCGACCCCTCCGACGCCTCGACCTGGGTCACGGTTCCCGGCCAGCAGGTGAACGCGCTGATGCGGGATGCGGACGGGTCGTTCCTCGCCGCGGCCAGCAATCTCGGACAGGTGGTGCGCATCTCTCCCGGTGCGCTCGAGACCGGAACGGTGACGTCCACCGTGCACGACGCCGGCTTCACCGCGTCGTGGGGGACTCTCTCCTGGACTGCCGACGTGCCGCGCGGCGCCGCGGTGGTGATGCAGGTTCGGACGGGAGAGACCGAGCAGCCCGATGCCTCGTGGTCGGATTGGTCCGCGGAGCAGACCGCAGCAGAGGGGAGCCCGATCCGCGCGCCGCGCGCGCGCTTCATCCAGTGGCGCTCTACTCTCAAGGCGGCCTCTGGTGGCGGGAGCCCCGTGCTGCGTTCGGTGCAGGTGGGATACCTCCCCGACAACGTCCCGCCGCGCATCACGTCGATCGAAGTGCAGCCCCCGGGAACCGTGCTGAGCGGCACTCCGGGGAACCAGGGGAGCGATGGATCGAACAACACCACGCGCCGTCAGGCGCAGCCCCCGCGTCGCTCGACCGAAAGAGGGATGCGCGCCGTGAGCTGGTCCGTCGAGGACGCCAACGAGGACGACCTGAAGTATCGCGTGGAGTTCAAGGCCGAGGACGAGACGCTCTGGAAGCCGCTGGCGCAGGATCTGGCTGCGGAGTTCCATACGTGGGACGAGTCTTCCATGCCTGACGGGACCTACAGACTGAGGATCAGCGCGACGGACGCGCCGTCCAACCCTCCTGGATCGGAACGGACGGTCGAGCGCGTTTCCTCCGCCTTCGACATCGACAACACGCCACCGTCCGTCGGTCCGCTGCGGTTCGAGGCCGGCCCGGGTGGACCAGGTCCACGCGAAGGTGTTGTGGCCGCGAGGGTTCAGGACGCTGGCAGTCCGATCGTGGCGGCGACGTACTCCGTCGACGCCGGCGCCTGGACACGCGTCAATCCCGAGGATGGTGTGGCGGACTCCCACGAGGAGGAGTTCCGGTTCGCCGTGAAGGACCTGGCCCCCGGGGAGCACACGGTGACGCTGCGCGTCTCTGATCGATCGGGCAACAACGGCGCAGGCAAGATCGTCATCACCATCGAGTAACGCAGAGAAGAAAAGAGTAACGGGGCCCGGAGCGTTGGGACGCTTCGGGCCCCGTTGTCTATGCGTCGTGGAATCTCTTCCACGCGCATTTGGGGGGGGAAACTTACGGGAGATGCTGCTTGGGGATCCGCTTGGGGGGGGACCATCCGGGAGGAGTAGCAGCATCTCCCGATTATCAACTGGTTGCCGTCGTCGCTCTCTCCTGCATCAGCCTGCGTTGCTTCGGTGATTAGGTTCTCGTCATCAACCCTTAGCATGTCCCGTGCCACCCTCCGTCGCGCCGCATCGTTGCGTGATACATCAATATTTTCAATCAGTTACGTATATCGCCCCCAGGGGGCGGGTGTCTACCGGCGGTGTCAGGTTTTTCGGCCTGACGTCCAAAGGAGTGGTCACAAATGTTACGCCGCACCCGGGAACCCTCCCGAACTGCGAGGGTTCGCCGTAGTATCCCCCTCGTCATGAAGCACCTCGGATTCCGGGTCCTGGCCCTGGCGGCAGTGGTGTGCGCGGCCGGCGCGGCGGCGCACGCGCAAACGGGGGACCAGACGGGACGATACTGCGGGACGAGCGACGACCTCGACGCGATCCTCGCGTCGTTCCATCAGGCGAACATTCCCAACATCAATGCCGCCAGCGTGCATCGGATCCAGCTGCTCGGCGGTCTCGGGGACCGGATCCAGAACGACATCGTCCTGATCGAGGACATGGGGGACCTGGTCGTGGGCGGGGTCACCGACTCCACGGCCATCGTGGATCGCGTCCTCTCCGTGACGGGAGACAGGTTCGACTTCATCACGATCCTCACGGCCTCCACGTTCCCGGGTGACGTGGAGCCGGAGTCCGGGTTCGCGTTCTTCCATCGGATGCCCAGCGATGTATCCGGCGTGGGCCTGCCGCTGATGGTTCACGAGGGGACGCTGCGCGGCTTCATCAACCTCAACGACCTGGACGAGTATGCAGCGGGAGCGGCCGGGGCGATCGACGGGTTCAACGGTGTGGCGTCGGGCCTCGAGGTCCTCGGCCACGAGGCGTCGCATTGGGTGGCGGCCTACGTCGATGTCGACGGCCTCCAGGTGAAGGGGCGCGACGCCTCGCACTGGAGCTTCTACATGCAGTCTCACGGTTCGGTGATGGAGGGGAATGACTGGATCGACAACCAGGACGGCTCGTTCACCACGGCGTCCCCCGGCGCGCAGTTCGCCACCTACAGCGACCTGGACCTCTATCTCTGGGGGCTGCTCCCCCCCGGGGCGTTCACCCAGCCGATGTGGGTCATCGCTTCTCCAAGCGAAAACCCCGGACAGGGGCGTTTCTCCTTCCCGCAGGGGAACTTCACGACGCAGGGGACGCGGGTGAGCTTCACGGTGGCCGACGTCATCGACACCAACGGCCTGCGCAGTCCCGCATGGCCTTCGACCCAGGACGTCTTCACGATGGCCTTCGCGCTCGTGGTTCCCTTCGGGACGAACCCCTCATCCGCCGACGCGGCACTCACGACGCAGTTTCGGACCGGGTTCGAGGCGTGGTTCGATCAGCACACGCGGGGGCGGGGTGACATCGTCACGACCCTTCCCCCCATCCCCGTGAGCGGTGACTTCGCGGCCCTGCCGCGCGCGGGCGGCCCCGCGCCCCTGACGGTGTCCTTCAGCAGCCAGCTCAAGGGGAGCGTCACGGGGTTGCTGTGGAGTTTCGGTGATGGCACGACGAGCATCGAGCCGAACCCCGACCACGTCTATGCGAACAATGGCCGCTACGCGGTGAGCCTGCGGATCAGCGGCTTCGGCGGTCCGGTCACCGTGGTGAAGACCGGCCACATCGTCGTGGGGGACTTCACGCCGGTGTTCGCGGACGATGCCGAGGAGCCGCGCGGCTGGATCAAGAACACGGCAGACACGGCGCAGATGGGCCGATGGGAGCGTGCGGACCCCGAGCAGACGAACATCGGTTCGATGCAGGCGCAGCCTGAGGACGACCACACGCCGCCGCCGGGAGTCGAATGCTTCGTCACTGGGGCGCTGGCCGGGCCAAGCGCGGGCGCCAACGATGTTGACGGCGGCTCGACGTCATTGGTCTCGCCCGTCTTCTCTCTTCCGCCGAGCGACGACGCGTTTCTCGGCTACTCCTTCTGGTACACCAACGACCTCGGGCCGGGGCTCCCCGACGACGCGCTCGTCCTCGACATCTCCAACGATGGGGGGCAGACCTGGACCATGGCGGCGACCATCCATTCGTCCGCCTCGCGATGGAGGCAGCAACAGCTCCGCGTCAACGACGTGATGCCGCCGACCGACCTCATGCGCCTGCGATTCACGGCATCGGATCAGGGAGCGGACTCCATCGTCGAGGCGGCGGTGGATGACATCGCCGTGATCGGTCTCTTCGAGACCGACGCGGACGGCGACGGCGTTCCCGACGGGCTGGACAACTGTCCTGCGACCACCAATCCCGGGCAGGGCAACAGCGACACGGACCCGATGGGGGATTCGTGCGACTGCGCCCCGTTCGATCCCCAGGTGTACCGCCTACCCTCGCCGGTGGGGGCGCTCGATTTCGTCGATGCCGGCACGCTCCGGTGGGCTCCCACCGGGCAGGCGACCTCCTACAACCTCTTCCGCGGCAGCTACCAGCCGCAGACGGTGAAGGTCTACAACCACGTCTGCCGCGGCGCGCACCTCACTTTCCCCGAGTTCGTCGAGAACGAAGCGCCGCCCCTACGCGGCATCTATTACTACCTGGCCGCCGGCGAGAACTGCTTCGGACAAGGCTCGCTGGGCGTCGGCAATCCTCCCGGTCTGCGTCCGGCAGCCACCTGCCCCTAGAACCGGTTGCCGGCCTCGCGTCGGAAGCGGCGATCATGTTGCAGCCACCTATCCAGGAATCCAGATCTTCTTCGTCTCGACGACCTGATACCTGTGTGGCAGGGAGATCGGTTCGCGGCTCGCGCAGTGAAACACGAGTCCCTTGTAGCCCATCAGGTATTTGTTCTTCGGGGAATACCAGGTGCCCGCGCCGTGGACGACGAGCGCATCCTGGTTCTGGGCCAGGAGCTTCTGGAATTCTTCCGGCGCAACCCGCACGATCACCCCGGACGCCTTGATCGCCTGCGCAATAACAGCTGCTGCGGCCGCCGCACCTGCTGCACCATTCATGCCGTTCGCTCCTCCTGACGTCGCGTGCCGACGACGACGCGCGAGGGGCAATCCTATCCCGGTTTCCGTCCTCGTGCACATGCGATAATCGGGCATGGCTCCCGGAATGGACGGCGGAGCGACGCAGAGGCTGTACCGCGACGACTCCTATCTGAAGTCGTTCCGGGCGCGTGTCCTCGCCGCGGCAACCGCCGGCGAGGATCTCATGGAGGTGGAGCTGGATCGCACCGCCTTCTACCCGACGGGGGGCGGACAGCCCCACGACACCGGGCGTCTCGGAGATCGCGCCGTCGTCGACGTGAAAGAGGCCGACGACGGCCGCATCCTGCACGTCGTGAAGTCCACCGAAGCCCCGGCGGGGGAGGTGGAAGGGACGATCGACTGGACCCGGCGCTTCGATCACATGCAGCAGCATTCGGGCCAGCACATCCTCTCACGCGCGTTCGTCCAGATCGCGGGTGCGGCGACCCGGTCGTTCCATCTGGGCACGGCCGTCTGCACGATCGACATTGACCTTCAGGACCCGCAGCCCCCGGTCATGCGCCGCGCCGAGCGGCTGGCCAACGAGATCATCTTCGGCGACGCGCCGGTGACCGCCAGGACCGTGCCGGCCGACGAGCTTCCCACCCTCCCGCGCGCGACCGATCTTGTCCGCGAGCTGGGGATGCGTCCGGGAGATCCGATCCGCATCATCCACATCGGGACGTTCGACGAGAACCCCTGCGGCGGCACTCACGTGGCGCGATCGGGCGAGGTGGGATGCGTCGCGGTGCGTTCATGGGAACGGTTCAAGTCCGGGACCCGCGTGACCTTCCTGTGCGGCGGGCGCGTGGTGAAGGAGGTCGAGAAGCTGGGAGGGATCGCCGACGCGTGCGGCGCCCGCCTGTCGGCTCCCCTGGAAGAGGTCCCGGCGACGCTGCTCAGGATGCAGGAGCAGACCGCCGAAGCGCGACGCGAAATCCGGAGCCTCTCCGACGCGCTCGCGACTGCCGAGGCGGCCGCGCTCGACGCCGGAGCCCGGAGCCTCGGCTCCTGCCGCGTCGCCGTCGCGCTGATGCAAGAACGCAGCGCCGAGAGCGTGCAGCGCGTCGCTCAGAAGGTTGCGGCGCTGCCGGGACGCATCGCGCTGCTCGCCGCCGACACCGACGGCATGACGAGCCTCGTGTTCGCGCGCGCGCGCGAAGGGGTGCCGGCGGGGATGGACATGGGGCGGCTGATGAAGCGCGTGTGCGACGCGCACCAGGGACGCGGCGGCGGCCGGCCCGAGCTGGCCCGCGGCGGGGGCTTCGCGGTCGCATCGGCAGCGGCGGCGCTGGAGGAGGCCTTTCATCTGCTCGAGGATCCCGCCGCTTGAAGCGTCAGGCACGGGGCCCCAGGCCCCTTCCCTTCAATCCCTCCTGGATCGTGGCGCCCCTCGTGCTGGTGTTCGTCCTTACGGTCGTCACCGCCGCCGCGCGGAAGTCCGCGACCTACGACGAGTCGGTGCACATCTATTCCGGCTGGAGGATCCTCACGCAGGGGGACTTCGCGATCAACCATGAGCACCCGCCGCTCATGAAGATGCTCGCGGCGCTGCCCCTGATGCCGATGGATCTGAAGGCGCCGCCGACCGCAGTGAGCCGTGAGGTCGATCAATGGCAGGCCGCGCACGAGTTCGTCTACCACGTCAACGACGGCGATTCGGTCCTCGCGGCGGCGCGGCTTCCCATCGCGCTGCTCGCCGCCGCGATGGCGCTGGTTCTCTACCGTCTCGTCGCGTCGTGGTACGGGGTCCGGGCGGGCCTGGTGGCCCTGGCGTTGCTCGTCTTCGAGCCGAACATCCTCGCCCATTCCGGTCTCGTGACGACCGACCTGGGGATGACGGCGATGACCCTCTTCACGGTCGGCTCGTTCGTCACGTGGCTGCGCACCGGGGCGAAGCGATGGCTCTGGAGCACCGGCGCGCTGCTCGGGCTGGCGTTCCTGACCAAGTTCACGGCCGTGCTGCTCGGGCCTGTTCTGGCCGTGCTCGGTGCGGCGTGGATTCTCCTGGGCGAGGATCGAGGCCCCCACGCGGGCGCAGCGCAACGGCGCGGCGCGGCGCAGCGCTGGAAGGAGCTGGTCGTCGCGCTCGCGGTCGTCGTCGCCGTCGGAACGCTGGTCCTGAACCTCGTCTACGGCTTCTCGGGAACCTTCTCGTCGCTGCGCGATTTCACGCCCGAGAGCGAGCGCTTCCGCACCATGGCGGCCGGGCCCTTCGGCGGTGTTCCGCTGCCGCTTCCCGTCGAGTACGTGCGCGGCTTCGATCACGCCGAGGCCTCGGGCCAGCGATGGTGGGCCTATCTGTTCGGGGAATACTCCATGACGGGGTGGCGGCACTACTATCTGGCGGCGATTGCGGTGAAGACGCCGATCCAGCTCCTGCTGCTTGCCATTGCGGGGGTCCTTGCCGCCACCGTGCTCTTCGCGCGGCTCCCGGCCGATGGAGAGTCGATCCCGCGGTTCCATGCGCTGCTTCCGTTGCTGGTCGCGCTGGTCTTTCTGGCCGCTTTCACCTTCTCGGTGAACCTCAAGAACATCGGACTGCGCTACGTGCTCCCTGTGTATCCGTTCCTCTGCATGCTCGGCGGTCTGGCGACGCGACTGCGCGTCCCGCGCATCGCGGCGGCATGGATCGTGATCCCGCTTCTGGTCTGGCAGGCGGCGATCGCCGCGTGGATCTACCCGGACTTCCTCACATTCTTCAACCTGACGGTGGGAGGTCCCGCCCGCGGTGCGGAGGTCCTCCTCGACTCGAACCTCGACTGGGGACAGGACCTCAAGGGCCTGGGTGAGTTCATCCGCCGGCGCGGCATCGACAGGATCTACGTCGACTACTTCGGCCGCGCCTGCCGCCGGTACTACGGCGTGACGAGCACGCCCGATTTCGAGGGGGGCTGGATCGCGGTGTCGGCGACGAACCTGAAAGGGGTCTACGACCAGGACAAGCAGCGTTACAGATTTCTCGATGGCCTTACCCCGGAGGCCGTCATCGGACGATCCATCTTCGTCTACGACGCCCCGCGTCCCGCCGACTGGCGGCCGCGGGCAGGTCAGACGGAGGATTGATGGCGCGCGCCGCGGCGAAGCCGCCACCGGGACAGCCGTCGGGCAAGCGCACCTCGGCCAAGGCGCCGCCTCCGGAACAGCCGTCCGGCTGGAGCGCGGTGCGATGGCCGCTCGTCGCCGTCATCCTCGCGGGTGTCGCGCTGCGCGTCGCGTACCTGCTCGACTACCGGGCGCACAGCGTCTTCTGGGACGCGATGCTCCTCGACGCGGAGATCTACGACGCGTGGGCGCGGCGCATCGCGGAGGGGGACTGGCTCTCGGGGAGTGACGTCTTCACCCTGCCGCCGCTCTACCCCTACTTCCTGGCCGTGCTCTACAAGGTCGCAGGGTCCTCCCATGTCGCGGTCTATGTCCTTCAATCGATGATGGGGCTCGCGAACCTCTATCTGATCTGGTCGATCGGGCGCAAGGTCTTCGCCGGCGCCGTGCCCCTGATCGCCACCGCGCTCGCGGTGCTCTACGGCTCCTTCATGTTCATGGAGTCGAAGCTCCTGAGCACGACGCTCGCCCTCACGCTGGGCCTGTCGCTGATGCGGCTCATGCTGGTCGCGGGTGAGCATCAGACGCTCGCGCTCTGGGGGGCGTGCGGGCTGCTGCTCGGCGTCACCGCGCTCGCACGTCCCGAGACGCTGCTCTTCGCGCCGCTGGCTCTCTGGTGGATCCTGCGGGTCACGCGTGCGCCTGACCGTCTCGTGCGCCGCGCGCGCACCGATCAGTTCGACCTCGCGGGCCGGCAGCCCTGGTTCGCGGCGGCCGTCTTCACCGCATTCGTCATCATCGCGGTCTCACCGGCGACGATGCGCAACTGGGTCGTGACGGGTGACTGGAGTCTGTCGAACCTGATCTCGTCGCAGGCCGGCATCACGTTCCATCAGTCCAACAACCCCAAGGCGCGCGGGCTGTATGTGTTCCTCGACGAGGAGGGCTTCTCGGGCGACCCCACGGCGCAGGCCGCCGAGGAGAAGACGCTCGCCGAGAAGGCCACGGGCCGGCCGATGAAACGCTCCGAGGTCACGCGCTACTGGATGAACCGCGGGCTCGACTGGATCTTCGCTAACCCCGGGAAGTTCCTCCTGCTCGAGGCGAAGAAGCTCCAGCGGTTCCTCGGCTCGTACGAGTACTCGACCGAGTACATCATCTACGTCGAGCGGGAGACGGTGCGCACCCTCTGGCTCTGCAGCCTTCCCTTCGGAGTGATTGCGGCGCTGGGGCTCATCGGCATCCTGGCGCGCTTCCGCGAGAAGCTCGACAGCCCGGCGATGCTCCTCATGGCCTTCGTGGCGGCGAACTTCACGGTCGTGATGCTCTTCTATGTTTCCTCGCGCTACCGAATGCCTTCGGCGCCGTTCCTGATCCTGTTCGCCGGGTCGGCCATCGACCGGCTGGCGCGCGGATTCCGCAGCCCGCTGCGCGCCGACCGCACGGAAGCCTGGATGTTCACGGCCGTCGCGCTCGTCCTGCTCGGCATCTTCCAGTCCCAGGTGGATCAGAGCGCCCGCGTCCAGGAAGCCAACGTGCACTACAACGCCGGGAACAAATACTACGGCAAGCAGCTCTTCGAGGAGGCCGTCGTGGAGTACCGTCGCGCGGTGGCGATGGACGCGTCCAACTGGCGGGCTTACTTCAACATGGGCAACACGCTCGGCGAGCGCCTCAACCGCCCCGCCGAGGCCATCGAGGCCTACCGCGGCGTCCTGCGCAAGAACCCCGGCTTCGCTCCCGCCGAGCGTCAGATCAGGCGCTTCGGCGAGGAACCCTAGCGGGCACTCTGGTGCGGCAGCGCGGTGGCGCATGCCCCCTCGGGGACGCTCGCTGGCCGCAGGTGTCGGCCCTCGTGATTGAGGCCGCCGAAGCCGACGCACCGGCCGCCCGCGACGTTGCCGACGCATCAACGTATCGCGAGCCTGCCGACTTCCGATCGTGGCGGTAGGGCGGCATGTGCCTATATTGAGCGGTACCACATCCCCGCCACTCTGCCCCTCCTCATCTGGAGACACACTCATGCCGGCACGTGACGACATCTACCTGATCCGCGAGGAGGACGTTCCCCTCTCGCCGCAGGAGCTGTTCACGAGGGCCAGCGCGTCGCTCCCCAACGGTGCGACCGTGCGGTACGGTCGCGCGCGTGGCTTCGGCAATTCAATGCCCACGCGCAACGCGGTGTCGCTGGCGCCGCGCGAGACAAGACGTCCGCTCGCTGCGGCGACCCTCTCCATGTTCATCTGCGGTCTGGGCCAGATCTACAATCGCCAGGCGCAGCTCGGAGTCCTCTACTTTCTCACGGAGATCCTGTTTCTCGCGGGGCACTGGGCGCTGATCCGGACCTGGCCGATGATGCGGGATATCGCGGTGGCGGTCGGTCTCACCGAAGCGGGGTTTCTGCTCAGCGTGGCGGCGATCGACGCCATCATGGTGGTTTTCCTGCTGCTGAACGTCTGGCAGGCCTACCGGCAGGCGGAGGTCAACGACGGGGGTTTTTTCGGCGGCTTCGACAGTCCGCTACTCTCCGGCGCCGCATCGCTGCTGCTGCCGGGCTGGGGACAGCTCATCAACGGGCAGCTCTCCAAGGCGCTCTTCTTCCTGTCCACTACGCTGATCACGGCCCACGTGGTCTGTTTCGCCATGCTGACTCCGGTGCTCGGGCTGATCATCGAGAGGGGCCTGGGGACGGTGTCGCCGCATCGTCTGACAGCGGGCGTGATGGCCCTGGTCATCGGCGGCGCGATCATGTGGATCCTGAGCGTGTACGATGCGGTGGTCGTGGCGGGCTGCAGGCGTCACCTGGCCTGAGGCCGCGCGCCCGACTGCTCCTCTGCGAGCTGCTCCCTCATCCATGCGGCGCGAGGATGCAGTGGATCCAGCCTGAGACACTCGCGCATGTGGAAGCGCATCCACTCCTTTTCTCCGAGATCGCGGTAGATCAGCGCCCTCCCGTAATGCGCCGCGGCATGTTCTGACGCGGGGATCTCCCCGCCCGCGGCATCGAGCGCCTCCTCCACGAGCGCGAGGGCTTCGCGCGATTTCCCGGCGCGGTGGAGCGCCTCCGCGCGACGCAGCGCGGCCATGAGGCTCGTTTCCCTGGCCGGTGACCGCGCATGCTCATCCGGCATGCGCGCCTGTTCACCCCCCATGCGCGCATGTTTCTCCCACAGGGACGCTTCGTCATTGCGGCCGAGGCGTCTCAGGATGTTCGCGTGCGTCGCATACGCCTCTCCGGCGATCGCGAGGAAGGCGGGGCTCACGTCGGGACGCGGCGCCGTGTCCGTCAGGTCCAGGCCATGGGCCTCAGGTCCGAGCTTCCCGCCGAGGCCCACCCAGGCCGACTCGAGTGTCGCGATGGCGGCGGCGGATTCCGATGCCGCCTCGTCGAGACGCCCCGCCGAAAGCAGGAGCGACGCGAGCTGCTCGTGTCCCTGACCGATGTGCAGCGGGTCGGTCTCGAGATCCGCGCCGCAGACGAGCCAGGCGATGACGAAGGCCGCGATTCCGGCCGCGAGGCGCAGGAAACGCTTCTTGTCGATGCAGAGACTTGCGCCGCTGATGACGCCCGACGCCAGGACGAGCAGCACGGGGATCATGGGCATGCGAAAGCGCCCGAAGTTGAAGAAGAGCATCACGGCCATGAGGTATCCCGCGCCGACGATCCAGGGGAGCAGCAGCGTGCGCCACCAGGAGGCCGACAGAAGGATCCCGGCCGCCGCCAGCGGCGCCAGCAGCCCGAACGTGAGAAGCGGCGCCCGCAGGATCGGGACGAGGCGGCTGTGATGCGCGTAGCTCTGGTTGTCGGGCAGCTCGTAGTGATTCCAGAAGATCAGCAGCTTGCGCCCCAGGAGCCCCAACCAGTCCACCGGGTGTGATGCGATCCAGTGCAGCCCCTCGCGGAGCCAGAAGCTGGAGGATTCCGCGCGGGTGATCTCATCGCGCGCACGCCCCATGCGGCGCGCGGCCTCGACCCGGAAGTCCTCGTGCTCCACGGTGCTCTCGGGGCGCACGAACGGGGGAGGGGAGTAATAGCCGTCGGCCGCGGGGTTGTTGCCGATATAGAAAACCTCGCCGCCTCCCGCCGTCAGGAGCACCCACGTACCGGAGACCTGGTAGTTGCGAACGGCCACGGGAATCACGATCAGCAGGACCCCTCCCGCGAAGGCCCCCATGGAGGCCGCGACGTCTCGACCACGACGTCTGTGAAGGCGCGCCGGGCCCGCCATCGCGGAGCACCCGATCCAGACGAGCACCACCGGCGCGAGCAGGATCAGGTTGTCGCGCACGAGCGCGGCGAGCCCGAGGCTCAGACCCGCCAGCGCGAGCAGGCCGGTCTTCCACCCTTCGGAAGCCGCCAGCTGCCATAGCACGAGAGTGAAGAGGAAGACCCCGGTCGATTCCTTCATGAGCATCGTGTCGTAGAAGAGGAAGGGGCCGTAGGCCGCGGCCATCAGCCCCGCGGCGAGCCCCGCGCCGGGTGTGAGCAGTCTCCTGGCGATGCCGGACACCATGGCGCAGGCGAGCGCTCCCAGGATGATCTGAACGACCCGGGGGGCCAGAGGCCCCGTACCGAAGAGCCCGTAGATCGCCGCGAGGAAATAGGCGTAGAGCGGGCTCTGCTCGAACACCTCGGCCGGGGCGTTCCCCCCGAGGATGCGAACGGCCCAGTCGTGGTAGTAGCCGAGATCCACGGGCCGGCTCTCCCACATGGGGGTGTCCGCAAGCTGCCTCAGCGCGATGACGCGCATGACGAGGGCTGCGGCGAACACGATCAGCAGGATGGTGCGCGGGTGCCTCGCCAGCAGCCCCGGCTCCTGGTGGATGATCGGCTCTTCGATGCGGGCGAAGTCGCTCATGGAGCATCCACGCGTGGGTGCGGCGCGCCGGATGGGATGGCCGCGAGGCGGGCGCGGATCCATTCCGCGCGCGGATGCTGCGGGTCGAGGCGCAGCACTTCGCGAAGGTGATCCGCGGCGCGTTCCGGATCGGGCCTCTCGGCAAGATAGATGAGCGCCTTGCCGTAGTGCGCCGAAGCGAGGACTGACGGGTGCGCGTTGGGGAACTCGTTCAGCACCCGCGCCGCCGTCGCGAGGGCGTCGTCGGGCCGCCCCGCCTTGTGCAGCGCCTCGGCCAGCCGCAGCCTGGAGTCGATGTCGTTCGGGTCGGCGCCGATCGCTCCCTGCCAGGCCTCGGCCGCACCGGATGGATCGCCGCGCGTCATGAGGACGCCCCCCAGCGCGGCGAGGACATCGTGCCTGAGATCGTCATCGGGGGCCTCCGCCGCTCCCTGCAGGACCGCCAGAAGCTCCTCGTCGCTCACCGCCGCCCCCTCTTCGCGGGCCAGCGCGATGCCAAAGCGCGAGGAGTCCGCCACGCGGCGATGCTGCTCGCCGGCCGAGTCGCCCGGGTAGTCCGCGAGCATCACGATGGCGGCGCGGAACTCCTCCACCGCCTCCTGCGGCCGGCCGGCGTGCAGGAGCATCTCCCCGAGGATGCCGTGATTCTGGGCCTCGAACAGGAGGGTGTTGCCGGGGTCGCGATGCACGAAGAGGAACATGATGGCGACGGCCGGCAGCGACCAGGCCAGCCTCTTCACGTTGCGACCGCGGATCGCGCGCGCCATCCCGCTGAGGCCATGCGCCGCGAAGAGGGCGAGCATGGGGATCATCGGCATCCGGTAACGCGATTGCGTGAAGAAGATGAGGGCCGACAGGAGGTAGATCCCCATGGTGGCGTGCAGCGGCAGCAGGTCCGGCCACCGCCGCGCCGACAGGGCAAGGCCGATCAGGCCCAGCGGGGCCAGCCAGCCGAACCGCACCAGAGGCAGGCGCAGTACCGGGACGAAGCGCTGGAAGTTCTCGTACGAGTAGTTGTCCGGCCGTTCGTAGTCGTTGAGATAGACCCCGAGCTTCTCCGCGACGATGCCGGCCCAACGGACGGGATTCTCGCGGATGAAGCGCAGCCCTTCGTGCCACCAGTAGTCGTCCGACTCCGCGCGGGTGACCCGTCGGCCGAGCCTTCGCTCCGCCTCCGCGCGGAAGTCTTCGTGCTCGAAGAAAGGATCGGGGCGTACGAACGCGGGAGGGCCGTAGCGGCCCGATGCGCTCTCGTTGTTGCCGGTGTAGAAGACCTCTCCGCCGCCGCTGGTGACCAGGACGAAGTCGCCGGACACGTGGAGATTGCGCAGCGCCGCGGGCGCCACGGCCATCAGGAATCCGGCCATCAGCGCCCCCGCGCAGGCGGCGCCGGCCAGCCATGGGCGCGCGCGCCAGAGGACCCAGGCGACGAAGAGCGGAAGCGTCAGCTTCATGTTCTCCTGCGAGAGGGTCGTCAGGCCGAGCAGGAATCCACCTCCCAGGAGCACGCGCCACCGCGTACCGCGCGATAAATAGAGGATGGCCGCCGTCGCGGTGGAGAGTGCAACCGTCAGCACCGTTTTCATGATCTGCGTCTCGTGGAACAAGGACGGCCCATAGAGGGCCAGCGCGAGCCCGGCGAGGATCGCCTCCGCGCGTCCGAAAACGCGCAGCCCCAGCCAGGCGACGAGCGCGCAGGTTCCGGCACCGAGGATCGCCTGCGCCAGGCGCGGCACGAAGAGCCCGTCGCCGAACGCGCCGAACAGGGCGCCGAGCGTCCAGGCGTAGAGCGGCGTCATCTCGTAGGTTCCCGCGCCGAGCACCTCTCCGGCGGCGATCCGGCGCGCCCATTCGTAGTAATAGAGAGGATCGAGACGGATGTAGTCCCACATCCCCGAGCGATGAAGCTGTGCCAGGCAGACGACCCTGAGGAGCAAGGCGGTCGCGAAGACCGCCCCGGGGATGACGACGCTCGCGCCGCCCGTTTCCCGCCCCGGCGCGGTGGTGGAAAGCGTGGCGGGGACCATGGGGCGATGCTATCAGACCGCGGAATCGGTGTCTCGCGGCACACGGGCGATTTGATAGGATTGGCGCGCATGGCCTCCCTGGTCTTCTCCGACGCTTCAGGACGGCAGGTCGTCTACCCGCTGGATCGCGATCGGGTGTCGATCGGCCGCAGCGGCGACAACGACATCGTCTCGATGGATCTGCGCGTGTCGCGCCGCCACGCGGTCATCACCGTGAACGGTGAAGTCTGCAGCATCAAGGACGAAGCGAGCACGCTGGGCGTGTTCGTGAACCGCCGCCGCGTGACGGAGACCACGCTGCGCGACGGGGACGTCATCGAGATCGGCGACTCCAGCTACTCCTTCGTGGATGCCTCCACCGCCGGCGACGCGGTCACCCTGTCGCTCAGCGGTCTCGGCGCCGGCGTCCAGACTCCGAGTGAAGCGGGCCTGCGCGGCCTGGCCTTGGTCGCCGAGCTGCAGGAGGCGATCGGATCGCTGCGCAGCACGATGGGGAAGGACGGAAAGAGAGATGCTCCCGCGCAGTCGGACTTCGCGCTCGTGGACGCGCGGCTCGACTCTCTCCGGCAACGGCTCACGCGCATCGAGCGCGCCCGGACCATGATGCAGACCCTCTACGAAGTCGGCAGGGTCCTGAACTCTTCCTACGATCGCGGCAACCTGCTCGAGATCGTTCTGGACCAGGCGGTCAAGGTGGTGCGGGCGGATCGCGGGTTCCTGACCCTCTACGACCCGGTCACCGGCGCCTTCGAGCGCCGCGCCACGATCAACATGAAGGCCGATCAGGGTTTCAGCACGAGCATCGCCCTGTCGGTCGCGCAGTCGGGCGAGCCGATCATCACCACCGATGCCCTGGCCGACGAGCGCTTCCGCGAGCGACAGAGCGTGATGGACCTGAACATCCGTTCGGCGCTCTGCGTGCCGCTCGTCAACCGGTCGTCGAAGGTCATGGGCGTCATCTACGTCGACACCAGAGCGTCCATCGTGACCTTCCTGCGCGAGGATCAGGAGTTCCTGATGGCCTTCGCGAACTACGCATCCATCGCGATCGAGAACGCCTCTCTGCTGGTGGAGGCGGCAGCCCGCGCCCGCGCCGAGGAGGAGCTGCGTCAGGCCCGCCGCATGGACGAATGGAAGTCGCAGCTCATCTCCATCGTTTCGCACGATGTTCGCACGCCGCTGACCTCCATCATGTCCTACGCCGAGATCCTCCATGATGACCTCGAGACGCTCGAGCCGGCCCGGTTGCGGCACTTCCTGGACATCATCAACCGCGAGGCGGATCGCCTCTCGCGTCTGGTGACGAACTACCTCGACTGGCAGAAGATCGAGGCGGGCCGGATGCAGCTTTCGCTGCAGCGTGTCGACGTCGGCGCGATGATCCAGGAATCGATGGAGGCGCTGGAGGGGGCCGCCATGCACAAGAAAATCCGCATGGAGCAGGACGTGGCGGCGGATCTCCCCGAGGTCCTGGGCGATCGCGATCGGCTGCTCCAGGTGCTCGCGAACCTCCTTTCCAACGCGATGAAGTTCACACCGGAGGAAGGGACGGTGACGATCCACGCAGCCCGCACCGCGATGGAGGAGCGCCGGGAGGCCGTGGCGATCACGGTGCGGGACACCGGGCCCGGTATCCCGGCGGACAAGATCGAGCACCTCTTCCAGCCGTTCTCCCAGCTCGACGAGCAGACGCGCGATCAGAAGCGCGGGACCGGGTTGGGGCTCGTGCTGTCGCGCCAGATCGTCAGCCTGCACGGCGGACGGATCGGAGTGACGAGCGCGCCCGGGCGGGGCTCCGAATTCACCATGGTGCTCCCGGTGGAGGGGCCGTCTGACACTGCAGGGAGCCTTGCGGTATGATGCCCGGTCTGAGCGGCCCCGCCGCGACTTCACGGAGGTGACTGCCATGAACGTCTCAGAGATCATGACGCGCGAGGTCGTGACGCTCCAGGAGGGGCAATCGCTGCGTGACGCGTTCGGCCTGCTTCAGAAGCACCGGATCAGGCACGTCCCGGTCGTGAGCGAAGGCCGGCTCATCGGCATCGTGACGGATCGCGACCTGAGGCGCGCCACACCGTCGCTGCTCACGGGGATCGATCGGGAATCGTTCGACAAGTTCCTCGACGAGACGCACATCGGCCAGATCATGACGCGCAATCCGTACACCGCTACGCCGTCGATGAGTCTCAAGGATGCGGCGAAGGTCCTCATCGACCAGAGATTCAGCGCGCTCCCCGTGATCGAAGGGGGAAAGCTGGTCGGCATCGTCACGGAGACGGACCTCCTCAAGGCCCTCTACGACATGCTCGAATGAATCGCGGGCTACGCGGGTTGCGCGCGCGACGACAATCCAGATGACCATCCCCCTGAAGAAGGGACAGATCCGGGACATCCGGATCGACGATCTCGCTTTCGGCGGCCGCGGCGTCGGCCGCGTGGAGGGGTTCGTCGTGCTGGTGGACGGCGGCGTCCCGGGCGACACCGTGCGCGCCCGCGTGGATCGTGTCCGCGGCAGCTACGCCGAGGGGCGGACCCTGGAGCTCGTCGCCCCGTCCTCCGATCGGGTGGACGCCCGCTGCGAGCACTTCGGGACCTGCGGTGGATGCCGCTGGCAGAACCTGCCGTACGAAGTGCAGCTCGCCTACAAGCAGCGCCAGGTCGTGGAAGCGCTTCGTCGCATCGGGGGTTTCGCCGATCCTGTCGTGGAACAGCCCCTGCCGTCGCCCGACCAGTACTTCTACCGGAACAAGATGGAATTCTCCTTTGGCACGGACGCTACCGGCCGCCTCATGCTGGGCCTGCATCCCGCCTCCAGCTTCAAGGACGTCTTCGACCTGAACCGGTGCCACCTCCAGTCCGATGCGAGCAACGCGCTCGTGAAGGACATCAGGGAGGGGTGCGCGGCCGCCGGACTTCTCGCCTACGACGTGACCGCGCACACGGGATTCCTGCGCTACCTGACCATCCGCGAGGGGAAATTCACGAACGAGACGATGGTCAACATCGTCACGGGGGACGGCAAGGAGCAGGACGAGGCCTGGACCGTGGCGCTCAAGGATCTCGCGGGCCGCATCGCATCGGGGCATCCGCATGTCCGGTCCTTCATACGGAGCGTGAACGCCACGCGCTCGACCGTCGCCTTCGGGCAGCGGGAGGACATCCTCTGGGGTGTGGCGTCGATCCGCGAGGTGATCCTGGGCCGGACCTTCGAGATCACGTCGAACTCGTTCTTCCAGACCAATTCACGCCAGGCCGAGAGGCTCTACGGTACCGTCCTGGATTTCGCGGCGCTCACGAGCGAGGATCGCGTCCTCGATCTTTACTCGGGCACCGGCGCGATCGCGATCCTGGCCGCGGCGCAGGCGGGAGAGGTCCGGGCAGTCGAGTCGCTCGCGGAGTCGGTCCGCAACGCCGAGCGCAACGCGGCGCTCAACGCCGCGGGGAACGTCTTCTTCATCTGCGCGGAGGTGCGGCGCGCGCTCACCGCGATGGCCCGTGACCGGCGGCCGCCCACCGTCGTCATCGTGAACCCGCCGCGCGCGGGGCTCAACGCGGCGGTCATCCGCGGCATCCAGCGTCTCAGGCCGCGTCGACTGGTCTACGTCTCGTGCAACCCCACCACGCTGGCGCGCGACCTCAAACAGATGTGCGAGCGGGAGTACGTCGTCGACCGCATCCAGCCCGTGGACATGTTCCCGCACACGTGGCACATCGAGTGCGTCGCGCGCGTGGAGCTGTCGCCCACGGCGGGCGCCGGCCAGGGAGACGGGCCGGCCGCAGCCTGACGGCGGGCCGGAGGCCCGCGCACCGCCACCGAGGTTGGGTCACCGCGGGGATGTGAGGATGGGCGGGATGCGGGTGCGCGGACCTCGGTCCGCGTACCCAGTGCGTTTTTTTGACTCGCCCCGGAGCGTGTGATTAGATCGGCGCACGATGCCCAACAGCTCCGACACGTGGAAGACGGGGGAGAGGGTCGTCAAGCCCGGCAACTACCAGTGCATCGACTGCCGTGAGCGCGGAGCCTCCACCACGGTGACGCTTGCCGCCGACCAGATCTTCCCCTACTGCACCGTCTGCGACTTCAAGGACAACACCTACAGGTTCCTCGGCGCCCCGCGTTGACCGCCGGCCCCGCCGACTGACGATGCGCTCTCCAGGATCGACGCAGACATGACCGGACCTTCGCGGCGTCTCGTGTTCGCCGCCCTCACCGTCGGGGCCCTGGTCGTCGGGATTGCCGTCCTGTGGCTCGTTCGCGGCGCCGGTGGGAAACGGTTCCGTGGCGACACGGCGGGAGCGAGCGTCCTGCTGATCACGGTGGACACGCTGAGGGCGGATCGGATCGGAGCCTACGGCCACGCGGAGGCCCGCACGCCGGTCATCGACGCCCTGGCGGCGCGGGGAGTGCGCTTCGAGAACGCCATCACACCCGCCGTGATGACCCTCCCGTCGCACGCCTCGATCATGACGGGAACCCTCCCTCCCGCGCACGGCATCCGCGACAACGGCGATTACCGCCTGGCGCCCGGCGCGCTGACCCTCGCGGAGATCCTGCGCTCGCGCGGCATGAGAACGGGGGCGATCGCGGGGGCGTTCGTCCTTGACTCCATGTTCGGCCTCGACCAGGGATTCGAGCACTACGACGACACGATGCCACCGCGGGCGGCGAACGAGGCATTCCTCGCCGAGCGCTCCGCGAACCACGTCACCGACGCCGCTGTGAGGTTCCTGAACAGCGTCGCCGGTTCGCGGTTCTTCATCTGGGTGCACTACTTCGATCCGCACCAGCCCTACGCGGCGCCCGCGCCTACGGCCGCGAGTTTCCCGGGGCGTCCCTATGACGCCGAAGTGGCCTGGGTCGATTCCGAGATCGGCCGCCTTCTGGGAGCGCTCGACAAGGCGGGAGCCGCGGACAGGACGCTCGTAGCGGTGGTGGCGGATCACGGCGAGGGGCTCGGGGACCACGGCGAGGACACGCACGGCGTGTTCCTCTATGAAGAGACGTCGCGTGTGCCGCTGATTCTCTCCTTCCCCCCGTGGATCCCTTCCGGGGCGGTCGTCAAGGGAGCCGTCAGCACGATCGACCTGCTCCCCACGATCCTCGAGCTGGTGCAGATCGATCCCTCGCAGGCCGCCCCCGGGATCCAGGGGAGGAGTCTGTGGGAGATGATCGCGGATGACGAGGGGGCCGACCCCGGACGCGGTGTCTACATCGAGACGATGGTCCCGCTCATGATGTACGGCTGGAGCCCCCTCACCGCCGTGCGCGACGCACGCTACAAGTACATCGACGCGCCGCGCCCGGAGCTCTACGATCTGTCCGCCGATCCGCATGAGACCGCGAACCTCGCCTCCTCGCTCACGGACGTGGCCGCTACATACCGCGCGAAGCTGGAGACGCTGCGCCAGGAAGCGGCGCGCGCGGGCGGGACCGACTCCGCCCCGGCCGGGCTCGACCCCGACGCGCGCGCGCGGCTCGAGTCGCTCGGCTACGCGGCGGGGGGGAAGGGAGCGCCGGCCGGCGCGCAGGGACCGCGCGCGGATCTGCCCGACCCCAAGGACAAGGTCCCCATGCTGGCCAGGATCAACAAGGTCTACGTTCACTTCGGGGCGGGGGAGCATGCGGCCGCCCTCCAGGAGGCGCGCTCGATCCTGGCGGAGGATCCCGGCAACTCCTCCGTGCGCTACTACATGGCGGGCGCGCTGTCCCGGCTGGGGCGGTGGGGCGAGGCGCGCGACGAGCTGACGCGGCTGCTCGAACGGACACCCGACGACACGGAGGCGCTGGCGAACCTCGCCTGGTGCCAGACCAATCTCGAGCAGTTCGAGGAGGCCAAGGCGACGTACCTCAGGATCCTCGAGATCTTTCCCGCCCACGTCCAGGCGGAGGCGGGGCTCGCGAACCTCGCTTTCGTGAAGGGGGATTACCAGGAGGCCGCGCGACTCTACCGGCAGCTCCTCGTCCGCAGGCCGAACCATCTCCCGTCGCTGCTGACCCTCGCCCGGATCTTCGAAGGGGTCGGCAAGACGAAGGAGGCAGAGGTCGTCTACGAGCAGATCCTCCACGTCGAGCCCGATCACGTCGACACATGGCTGAATCTCGGCTGGGTGCAATTCCAGCAGGGGAAGCCCGAGGAGGCGGTCGCATCGCTCCAGAAGGCGCTGGAGCTCGATCCGAACAGCCCCGAGATCAGAGCGGCGCTGGGCGATGTGTTTCTCGCGACCAAGAACTTCCAGGGGGCGGCCGCGGCCTACGAGAACGCGCTGAGACTCAATGGCGCGCTCCCTCAGGCGCACTACGGTCTTGGCCTCGTCACGTTGGAAGGGAAGCGCTTCGATGAAGCGGTGAAGCAGCTGCGTACGGCGGTGCAGCTCAGGCCCGACAGGGTCGAGTGGCGCGAGCCGCTGGCCCTGGCCCTGGCGGGGAGCGGCGATACCGCGGGGGCGGCCCGCGAGCTGGAGTTCCTGCTCGCCGCGGGTGCGGTCCCCGCGGATCGCGTCGCCGAGGTGCGTCGCCGGATCGGCCAGTACCGGGGGCAGGGGAGATGACGGTCACCCCGGCCTAGCCGGCCTCGGGAACCTCGCCGAGCGCCGCGAGATAGTTCCGGTCCCAGGCCGCGACCATGCTCTCGAGCGCCGCGTAGGGGCCGGGCACGTAGGCGCGCGATCCGATCCCGCACTGGCTGCGCTCGCTGATCGCCCAGTCCTGCGCGTTGGTCGTGTTCCAGAACCCGACGGCGTCGGCCGGGTCGAATCCGGAAGCGGCCACGGCCTCCGGGTGGAAGAGCCACTCGCAGACGATCTGCGTCCGGTCGTGCGCCATCGGAGCGATCCGATGGATGAGGACGTAATCGGGGTGGAGGCTCAGGAGCATGTTCGGGAAGATGGTGTAGTAGTAGACGCGGGAGAGGTCCTCTCCTGTCACTCCCGCAAGAGGCGCGGCGCACCGGGCTCCGGTCAGGGTCATGCTTCCATCGCCGCGCGATAGCTGCATGGGGCCGCCGAGGAAGGGCCCCTCCATCAGATCGTTGCTCGCGTCGCGGAAGGGAGTGAGACGGTTCAGGAGAGGGTGCAGGCTCGGGCAGTGATAGCACTCGGAGTAATTCTGGAAGATGAGCTTCCAGTTGGCGTTGACGTCATAGGTGATCCTGTGGGCCGGCACCAGGTCCGACAGCCTCCAGGCATCGAATCTTCCGAGCAGCGGCGCGAACGCCTCCGGAAACGACGGCGCGCGCGGGCTCATGCTCACGAAGAGCCCGCCATCCCACGTGGCGACGGGGACCGCATGCAGCGGGTAGTCCGCCTTGTCGAACCCCTCGACGTCCAGCATGTTCGGAGCGCCGATCAGGCGGCCGTCCAGAGCGTAGCTCCATGCATGGTAGGGGCACCTGATCGGGCCGTCGAAGCGTCCCGAAGGCTCGGCGCACAGGCGGGTGCCGCGATGCCGGCAGACGTTGTGAAAGGCGCGCACCTGGCCGGCATCCTTGACGATGAGGAGGCTGTCGTCTCCCACCGAGAGCGTGAGCCAGCGCCCCTGGGCATCGAGGTCCGACGCGCGCGCCGCGTAGAGCCAGCGCGTCGCGAAGATGCGATCCATCTCGGCGCGGAAGATCGCCGGTGACGTGTAGAGCCGGGCGGGGAGGGTCTTCGCACCGCCCGCCGTGCGGACGTGGGTCATGTGTGGCTCCTGCCATTTCCTGAGACGCCACACTAGCCGTGAAACGCGCGTCGCGTCAACTGCGGGAGGGAGGCCGGAGCGTGGCCGCGATGTAGTCGGCGATGGCGAGCCCCGCGCAGTTGTGGCCCAGGATGTTGGGATGCACCTCGTCCGCGGCGAGGCTCTGACCGTAGTGGCGCTCGCAGACCACAAACGCCGGCAGCAGGTCCAGGTGGTGGAATCCGTGGCGCGCCGACAGGTCCTGAACCCAGCGATGCTGGTCCATCCGCGGTTGGGCGAGGTCCACGAGCCAGGGGAACACGGCCACCACCACCGCGAAGTCGTTGGCACGCGCGAGCTCCTCGAGCACTCCGAAATACTCGGCGACGGTGTCCCGCTGCACGCGATCGATCATCTCCTGAATGCGCGCCTCCGCCTTGGTCCCGCCCGTCGTCTTCTCATCCGTGTCAAGGACGCGGAAGCGCAGAAACCGGTAGAGGGCGCTGGCGCGCAGCCACGGGGAGAGCCGGGCTGCCGCGATGTTCCCGCTGGCGCTCTCCTGCTCGAGCAGCTCCCGATAGAGGTGGTGCGCCGGCCAGTCACGATCGTTCAGGCAGTAGGCCAGCACCACCACGTCCGGGCGGAATGCCAGCCCCTTCTGCCTGAGCATCTCGACCTCCTGCTGCGTGTTGTACCCCTCCACGCCGAAATTGATCACCTCGGCGCGCATCCCGGCCTCGTCGAGCCGCCGCTTCATGACGGAGGTCACGATGCGTTCGCGCTCGGGGACGCCCAGCCCCTTGGTGATGCTGTCTCCCAGGACGAGGATGCGGTAGACCCCCTGAGCGGCCATGAGGGAGTGCTCGTCATCCCGGAAGCCGAGGCTGTTCGGCGCGTCGGAACTCTGCTCCTGTGTTGCGGCGGCAGCGAAGGGTCCCGCGTGACCGACAGGCTCCCATCCGATGAGGGGGTTCGCCGAGATCTGGAACTGCTCTCGCTGGAACCATGCCACCTGCGGCGCTGCGCCGAGGAGGCGGATGAGAACCTCGCCGAAGGCGAGAGCCGCGATGATGCCGGCAAGCAGGAGCGCGGCACGCGGGAGGAGGGCTCGCATCATGAATGATCACGGACCGATGGATGGGGCTGTCGCCGGCTCAGTCCCTGGCCTCGACGTTGGCGTCGGCAGCGGCGGGGGTGGCGGCAGGGCGCTTCCCCGTGGGCTTGTAGGACCACGCCTTCAACGCTCCTCCCAGCTCGGTGCCGAATCCGACGATGACTTCCGTGGAGCCGTTGTGGTCCACGTCGCCGCCTGTGATGCCCCAGCCCGGACGATCGATCCGGTCGATCGGCGGGGGGCGATCGGGGCACTCGATGAAGGAGCCGCGGCCGTCACCCAGCCAGACCACCACGCTGGGAGTCCTGTGCTCCACCCCCACGATATCCTCGTGCCCATCGCCGTCCATGTCCAGGACCATGACCCCCGAGAAAAGCCTCCGGTAGGAGTTCCCCAGGTGATTGCTCTCCGCCCAGAACGCGGGGGATTCGCCACGATAGACCCGGATTCCCCCTTCGTTGTCGCGATTGCTCATGGCGAAGTCGGGTTTGCCGTCCTCGTCGAAGTCTCCACGGGCGATCCCGAACCAGTTGCCCCGTTCCGGGAACCCCTGGCCCTGCGTCCAGGTGCCTCCTTCTTCCTGAAGCCAGACCTTCCCTGGTCTCGCTCCGTCTTCGCGATCCCCCGGCTTGAAGCCCTGCAGGGTCCCGAAAATGTCCAAACGGCCATCGCCATTGAGATCTTCGAGATGGACGTCCCACCCGAATCCCCGCCGGGGCAGGGTCGATTTGACATAGACGAATTCCCCCGGCCCTTCTCCCATGAAGACCGTGTAGCCACGGGAGAAAGAGCCCAGCGCGATGATATCGATCAGACCGTCGCCGTTCAGGTCTCCGGCCGCCGCGTCGTTGAAGCCTTCCCCCGCGGGGGTGCCCATGCGCGCGAAGGGGTTGAACGTCCCCTTGCCGTCCCCCTTGAAGATGAAGAGGCCGCTGCAATGGTCCGCCACGAGGAGGTCCAGGAGGCCGTCGGCCGTGAGATCGGTGAGCCGAACCCCCACACCGCAGGGGACGCTGCCGAGCGAGACGATCTGCGGCCGCCAGCCGTCAGGGGCGTAGAGAAAGACGGTGGGGTCCTGTCCCTTGCGGGTCATGGCCGCCAGATCGAGGTCTCCATCCCGGTCGACGTCGGCGAGAGCAGGGTTGGTCCTCCACCCGCGCGTGTGGGGAAGACCCTCCACGAACTCCTCGATCGCGAAGCACGTGGTTGCCGCTGCTGCATCCGTCGTGGTCGGCGTCGGGCTGGCGCACCCCGAGGCTGCGAAAACGACGACGATGATCAGAAAGACACCCAGATGTGATCTCAGCATCATGAGTGAAGTGCGCTCCGGCGAACGGGAGCGAACGTCAGATCGGCGGTCCGGGACCTTCCCGAGGTGTTCATGTCATCTCCAATTTGCACTCGCATGGGGAGAGATCGCAACCACCGCATGATCGACTGTCGTCGAAACCGCGCTTATTCATTGACTTTCCGCGTAGTCCGCGTATAAGGTCATCCGGAGGTCAGACTAGGGGTTCCAGAGGGGTTTCCCCATCCCCTCCGCCACTGCATCGGTCATTAAGAAAAGCGAGTCAGGCCTCCGAGTCTGGGCAGGAGGTGCGTTCCGTGCCGGCACGTTGGCTCATCGCCTTCGGCGTCCTCATCGTTGCAGGTTTCGTCGCCATTCTGCAGGCCACGAGCCCGTCCGCGACCCTCGTTTTCCTGCCTCCCGAGGCGCGCACGGAGCATTCGTCGCCGCATGGGGTTGCAGCGGCCGCTTCGTCCAAGCCGGGCGAGTCGGTGCAAGTCTCATCTCTCGTCCTCGATTTCGGGAGCGTGCCCATCCTCTTCCCGTCAACAGAGAGCTTCTATCTCGTCAATCACGGTCGCGGCCCGGTTGAGGTCCGCAGGGTATCGCTCGACGGTCCCTTCCGTGCCGAGACGACCATCGCTCAACTCGACCCGAAGGTCTCGACGAAATTCACGGTCACGTTCGATCCGAAGAAGCCGGGAACTTACGAGCAGCGCCTGCGCCTGACGCTCGATGATGGCACCAGCGCGGGCCAGGAAGTGGAAGTCCTCGTGCGCGGCCGGGGCGTGCTCTCGCCACAGGC
>Ga0137433_1000110_pt1 | contig 45222 bp, 39 predicted proteins | sample EasRivERMZT840_2_FD_102335 | JGI IMG/M metagenome (GOLD analysis project Ga0137433, IMG submission 102335) | Soil microbial communities from meander-bound floodplain in the East River, Colorado, USA - East River MetaG ERMZT840_2 | ecosystem: Environmental > Terrestrial > Soil > Floodplain ...
AGCGCGCGCTGCAACGCCTCGGGGAGGACGAGCGCGGCATGATCGTCATGCGCTTCGAGTGGGGCTTCACACACGAGGAAATCGCCAGCGAGACGGGCAAGGCGTCACCGGACGCGGCGCGGATGGCGGTGCACCGCGCTTTGCTGAAACTCGGCGAGGAGATGTCGCGTGACTGAGACCGCCCGGCGCCTGGAGTCCCTCGCCGCCCGCGTCGTCGATGGCGAGCCCGTCGACTGGCAGGCCGCGGAGCGCGCCTGCGCGAACGAGCAGGAGCGCCGGCTGGTTGCCAACCTGCGCATCGTCACCGATGTCAACCGACAGCTCGCCGTGAGCGATCCCGAGAATCTCAGCAGCGCGCCGACCAGGCTCTACCCGATCGGCACCGATGCACCTGACTCCCCCACGCTCCCTGAGGATCCCGCACTGGCGACCGGCGCGCGCTGGGGGCCGCTTCAGATCCTCGGGAAGGTCGGCCAGGGGGGCTTCGGTCAGGTCTATCGGGCGCGCGACGCGCGCCTGGATCGCATCGTCGCGCTGAAGCTCCTGCGGCTCAGGGAGCCCAGCCACGAGGAGCGGGCCCTCGCCGACGGACGCGCGATGGCGCGCGTCAAGCATCCCAACGTCGTGACCGTCCACGGCGCCGAGCGCATCGACGACCGCGTCGGGATCTGGATGGACTACATCGACGGTCAGACGCTCGATGAGGTGATCGAGCATCTCGGTCCGCTGGGTGTGCGCGACGCGGCGGGGATCGGCATCGATCTGTGCGGCGCGCTGGCCGCCGTCCACAAGGCGGGGCTCGTCCACAGCGACATCAAGGCGCAGAACGTCATGAAAGAGAAAGGAGGGCGGGTGGTCCTGATGGACTTCGGGGCGGCGCGCCAGATCGGTCCCAACGCCGGTCGCGGAGACGCGCGCGTCTCGGGGACGCCTTTCTACATGCCCCCGGAGGTCTTCACAGGTCAGCCGATGACCGTCCCCGGCGACATCTACTCCCTCGGCGTGCTTCTCTATCACCTCGTCACACGGTCGTTCCCGGTGACGGCGGAGACCCTCGGGGCGCTGCGACGAGCCCACGCACGAGGCGACGTGACGCTCTTGCGCGACGCCCGCCCCGATCTTGCCGGTGGTTTCGTCCGGGTGATCGAGAAGGCCCTGGCCCGCGAACCGGCCGATCGCTTCGCCACGATGGGACAGATGCAGCGGGCGCTCGAGGGGGCGATCCAGGGAGAGCCTTCCCGCGCAGTGGTCCCGCCCCCGGAGCCCATCATCGAGCGGCGGCGCCCCTCGGCCTGGCGGCCGGCGTACACGGCCCTGGCGGCGGGGTTGCTCCTCGTCGCCGCCGGGGCGTTGTGGCTGAGTCGTCGTCCGAACGAGGGAGCCATCCCCGCGAGCCCGGCATCGATCGACGGCGCGGCGGTCAGCTACTCGATCTCCGCGGCGTTGTACCGCTCGGGCGTCGAGGGGCGGGAGCGCCTCGTGCCGGGGGCGCGCATCGGCGTCGGCGACAAGATCCACCTGGACATCGAGTCATCCGATGCGCTCCACGTGTACGTCCTGAACCACGATCTCGAGGGAAACACCTTCACTCTCTTCCCGCGTCCCGATTGCGACCTGAAGAACCCTCTCGCTCCGGGGCGCCACCGTCTCCCCGGCCGGCGGATCAGCGATGGCACGCCGCTGGACTGGCAGGTGGATTCCGCGGGAGGGCGCGAGCAGATCCTGATCGTGGCCAGCCGGACGCCGCTCGATTTCGTCGAAGGTGCAATCGCGCGTATGCCGGCGGGACGCCAGTATGCCGAGCTGCCACACGAGGACGCGCTCCGCCTGCGCGGGATGGGCGGCGTGGCCCCGCGCCCTTCCGAAGAGCCGCCGCCGGACGCCGCGCGCCTCTTCGAGGACATCAAGCGCCTCGCCGACACCGGCGAGCGCGCCACCGGCATCTGGATCCGTCAGATCGATCTCGAGAACCCTCAGTCTCCCTAGCGCGACGGCTCTGACCGGGGGGGCGCGGCGGGTCCACCGCGCCGGAGCGCGATGATCTCGAGCCGGAGCCGCGCCACGAGACGCACCTTCTCCGGCCAGGAGAGATCCTTCAAGGACTTCTGCCAGCGCGTATGACGCTTGAAGAGATCCGCGATGTCAGTCACTCAGGAATCTCCTCTGGAAACGCTCCCAGGTTTCTTTCATGCCGTGACGGTTGGCCAGCGACGCGACGGCCTCGGGAGTGACACTTCCTGATTCCAGGAGCGCGAGAATCCTGGTCATGTCCTTCGCCCTGCCGGCCGAGAGCGCGATCACGGCCAGGTAGTCAGCGCGCACGACACGAAAACCGACCCCTTCATAATCCGCCACCTCCGCGTTCTGCATCGCCTCGCGCGTCAAAGCGCTGAAGACCGGGATGAACTGCGCGGGCCAATCGCCGACGCGAATCGATTCACCTTCGGGCAGATAACCCTTCGTGGCGCAAAACCTGTACAGATCTGAAAGGACATCCACCTTGTCCGATGCCGGCACTTCCACCAAAACATCGGCGTCCAGCGTCGCCACCGGCTCGGTGTATCGGATCTGCGCCAGGGCGCCGAACAGAGCGTAGTCGGTGATGACACCGGCATCGACCATCTCATTCAGCAGTTGCGCGAGCTTCTTCATGGAAGTCATTTTATCCCCCCGGGTCTGTCTTCGGCCGTTCCCGGTGGGTCACGACGCAAGACGGCGGCCGTAGCGCACGGCCGTCTCGCCGAAGCGGTCGCGGATGCGATCCAGCGCGACTTCCAGCCCCGCGCCGGCACCGGCCCCCGCAGCTTCGTCGAACAGGGACATCTGCGTCATCTCCGCGGCGGGGGACGAAAGCTCCGTGAGCCGCACCATCAGATAACGCACGCGACCGCGGCGTCCCACCACCTGCTCGAAGAGCGGACGCATGCAGGACCAGAGCGCCGCGTCGGAAGAGACAGCCGGCGCGAGCGGCGCGGTTCGCGAGACCACCGTACCGTCGGTGTAGCGCGCCGAGAGACGCGTTTGCCCCGCTGTGCGCCCCTGCTTTCTCAGACGCGCGCCGCAGCGCTCGACCAGACCCAGCAGGCACCCCAGAAGCGCCGCATCGTCGTTGGTGTCGTCTGGAAGGGTTTCGTCTTCCTCCACCACCGGGGTTCTCTCCGGAGGGCGCACCGGCGACTCGTCGATGCCGCGCGACTGGCGGTAGAGCGCCACCCCCCTGCTCCTGAAAGCCAGGCTCAGATGCGGCAGGTCGATCGCCCGCAGATGGGCGACCTTCCTTATGTTCAGCTCGTCGAGAAGACGCCCTTCGATTGCGGGATCGACGGCGGGGAGATGGCGCACCGCCAGAGGCGAGAGAAACCCCTCCTCGCGACCGGGCTGGACGTCAAGCAACGGGAGGGAACGCTGCACGCGCGCTGCAACACCGCTGATCAGCTTGTTGATCCCCAGGCCGGCGTTGGGGCCGAGACGCAGACGCGCGGCGATCTCCTTCTGGATCCGGCGCGCCGTGTCCACCGCCGGCCCGAGCAGACGGCTGGTGCCGGTGAGGTCGAGGAAGAACCGCCCGCCGCGCACCGGCTCCACCATCGGCGAGAAGCGGGCCACGATCTCCCCCAGCGCCCGCTCGGCCCGCTCGAAGAGGAAGGGATCGGGTGGCAGCACGAGCAGACGGCGGCACCGGTGGCGCGCATCGGCGAGCATCATGCCGGCGCGGATCCCCTCCTGCCGCGCCTCCTCGGAGACCGACAGCACGGCGGCTCGCGCTCCCCTGCCGGCCGACACCACCAGGGGACGCTGTCGCAGCGAGGGATCCTTCACCTGGTACACCGCCACGGGAAACGAAGCCACCCGCAGATGGAGGATCTGCCGCTCGAGACCGAACATGCCGCGCCTGTATCAGGAAGAGTTCGTCCCGAACGGTAGGCGAATATGAAACGAATGTCAACTGAATGGTAGGATTCGCTCGACCACGCCACCTAGAAGGAGGATGCGATGAAAGCGTCGCTGCTTGCTTCTCTCGCGATCTGCGCGGTTCTGTGGGGTGGACCACTCGCGCACGCACAGACCGCACCTCCACCCGCGAAGCCCGCTTCGACCGCGCCGGCCGCGCAGGCAACGCCGGCGAAGACTCCCCCCGCCGAGGAGGGCCCAGCGCCCGCTGACGCCAAGTTCGATGCGTCGCATCTCGAGCAGATCGTGGCGCCGATCGCCCTCTACCCCGACTCGCTGCTCATGCAGATCCTCATGTCGTCGACCTACCCGCTGGAGGTCGTCGAAGCAGCGCGCTGGGTCGAGGCGAACCCCAAGGTGACGGGCGATGCCATCGACGCGGCCATCAAGAAGGAAGACTGGGATGCGAGCGTCAAGTCTCTTTGCCGGCTCCCCGACGTTCTCAAGAAGATGAACGAAAACCTCGACTGGACGCGCGACATGGGCGACGCTTTCCTCGGCCAGCAGGCCGAGCTTCTGGATGCCGTCCAGCGCATGCGCGGCAAGGCCCAGAAAGAGGGGCACCTCAAGGACACCAAGGAGCAGACGGTTACGGTCCAGGAAGACAAGACGATCATCATCAAGGAGACGAACCCCGAAGTCATATATGTCCCCTCTTACAACCCCACCGTCGTCTACGGATCCTCGTGGCCCCCTCCTTACTACTACGCGCCGATGTACGTCTATCCGCCGGGCGCGGCGTTCTTCACCTTCAGCGTGGGGTTCGCCATGGGCGCCGCCATGTGGGGCGGGTGCAACTGGGGGTGGGGGCACAGCGACGTGGACATCGACATCAACAATTACAACAACTTCAACCGCAACACCAACATCAACGCAGGGAACACCAACATCGGCAACAACGCCGGGAACAAGGCAAACTGGCAGCACAACCCCGAGCACCGCAAGGGGGTGAACTACAACTCCAAAGACACGGCTCAACGCTACGGCGGCTCGGGGAGCGGCACCCGGGTCAGCCAGTCGGACGCGCGAGGGCGCGGGGCCAGTGCTTCCACTCGCGACGCCGCTGGCGGGCGGGGGGGAGGCTCCTCGCGCCAGGGCGCAAGCGCCGGGACCATGCAGGGCGGCGGGCGGGACAGCGCCTTCTCCGGTGCCAGCAGCGGCTCGTTCGATCGCGCCGCCTCGAATCGCGGCGCCTCGAGCCGGGGAGGCTACAGCGGGTCGTCCAGCGCATCGCGCGGCGGAGCATCGCGCGGCGGTGCGTCACGCGGTGGTGGCGGCAGAGGCGGTGGCGGAGGCCGCCGATGATGAGCCCGATCGTATCGAGGTGCGGGGTGTCGATGCCGCGCCACCGGTTCCCATGGGTGGTCGGTTCCCTTCTCCTGGGCCTGAGTCTGCTGGCGGGTTGCAAGAGCACTGACACCACCTTCGAATCAAAGGAAGCTGCAATGGAGGCCCTCGTGCAGGCCGCCGAGAGAGGCGACTCAGGCGCGATGGCGGCGATGCTCGGCCCCGGTGGAGAGGAGATCGTCTCGTCGGGTGACCAGGTCCGCGACACTCACGCGCTCGAACTCTTCGTTTCCATCGCCCGGGAGAAGACCGCTTTCGAGGATTATGAAGGAGAGAGCATCGCGCTGATCGGGAACTCCGAATGGCCACTTCCCATCCCGATTGTCCAGGAAGAGGGTTCGTGGCGCTTCGACGCCGCTGCCGCAAAGGACGAGATCCTGAACCGCCGGATCGGGCGCAACGAGCTGACCACCATTGCCGTGTGCCATGCCTACGCCGATGCCCAGGTGGAGTACGCGCGCCTTGAGCGCGACGGCAACCCGCGCGCGTACGCCCAGCGGCTCAGGAGCGCGCCCGGAAAGCACGACGGGCTCTACTGGGAGGCGGCCGCGGGAGAAGAAGAAAGCCCGATGGGCGATCTGGTGGCGATGGCGGCCGACGAAGGGTACGCGATGGAATCAAAGCCCGCCCAATACCACGGCTATATCTTCAAGACACTCCGCGCGCAGGGACCGAACGCACCCGGTGGAGCCAGAAGCTACGTGAAGGACGGGCTCATGACCGGCGGCTTTGCGCTCCTGGCCTGGCCGATCGACTATGGCAACTCCGGCATCATGACCTTCATCGTCAATCAGCAGGGCATCGTCTTCGAGAAAGACCTTGGTCCCGAAACCGCGAAGCTCGCCCCCGCGATCGAGGCATACGACCCGGACGACTCCTGGTACCCGACCGGGGATTGAACAACTCAGCCCGAACGCGCAGCAGGATCGGCACTGAACCGTGGTAGAGTTTCCCTCATGGGAATGGACCGCCGGCACGCGCTGATCCCCGCGATCTTCCTCCTCTGCGCCTCCCCTGTTGTCGTCGCCGCGAAAGACGGCAAGGGGGAAGCTCGGGCACTGCTCAAGACGGTTCAATCCGCTGCACCCGCCCTCGAGCGGGCCGTCACGGTGCGCAAGGCCGAGATCAAGATGGGCCTCGCCACCCTGGTCATCGACGAAGGCGTGCTCCTTCCGGCCCAGCCACTCAACGGCCACACGCTGGAGCTCGCGTTCGTCGGAGACGCGTGGTTCCGTCTCGCGACGACTGATCCCGTTGAAGGGCAGCAGCTCGAGCTGTTCACCGGGGGGAGGTCGATGCTTACGCAGATTACGCATGCCGTGCTGGTGTCCGGCAACGATGCGACGTTCCAGCAACTCCTTGCAGGGGAACCGACGCAGGGAGACAAGGTCAAGGAGGCCGCCGCCTTCTTCAAGACCTGGGTCGAGGGGCCCGAGAGGCAGGGGTTCGCCGCCGATCTGTCGATGGTCAAGACCCTGCGGGGAGATCCCCTGTATGACGGCTATTTCGCTGCATGGTGTCGATCGGAGGACCACGGGGACTTCTACTACGTCGTCGACCCTTCCCTCATGGAGCCATACTCCCTGGGACAGTTCGTTCCCTGGGACATGTCGCAGTTCGATGTCTGGGAACAGAGGTCGATCAAGAGCTTCATACGATCCGTCAAGTTCTTCGGCCGCTTCGCGGACTTCAGCGCGGAGCATCCCGGCGATTGGGACACGTGGCTCTCGACGAGGCACAAGACCGACGCCATCACGCCTCCTGAGCCGGAGCACTACATCATCGACCTCTACACCAATCCCCACATCGAGCTGGATGCGAAGGGCACAGCCAGGATCCGTCTCCGCGGTGGGTCGAAGCCGGCCCGGTCCATCAAGTTCGTCCTCACCGCGGGGGTCCGCGTGACAGGGGTCTTCGGTCCATCCGACGTCATTCTCGACTACGTGCGAAGGGAATCGGCTCTGCACGTGTTCCTCGACGAGCCTCTCCAACCGGACGGAAAGCTCGAGATCCGCGTCGACTACGAGGGAGACCTCGTGGAGCCGCTGTACAAGTCCTACGCGCTGCGCGACACGCAGAGCTGGTACCCGACCACCGGACAGATCGACCGGGCCACCTACGACGTGACGCTGCGCAGGCCGAAACGATTCGGCATCATCGGGAGCGGTCGGCAGGTCGCGCAGGGAGTGGAGCGGGACATGGCCTGGGAGCGGCGGACTCTGGATCTCCCTGCGATCGGATTCACGTTTGAAGTGGGTTTCTTCGAAATCGTCACCGACCGCGTCGGCCACGTGGAGCTGACGTTCGGCTTCCAGGGAGGCGTGGAGGAAGTGCCGCAGGAGGATCGGACGAGGGTCATCGAGACGGTGAAGAAGTCCCTCGCCTATTTCGAGGAGACGTTCGGCCCCTACCCGCTCGATTATCTGAATGTCGCTACGGTGGATCGAGGATTTTCCCAAGGCTATCTGTCCATGGTGACCCTCGCCCATGGCGCGATCGATGGACCGGGCGGCGAGAAGGGACCCGAGAGGTGGCTGCAGCGGATCGAGGAGCAGGCCGTGCTCACCATCGCGCACGAGGTCTCTCACCAGTGGTGGGGAAACTGGGTGGGCTGGGCCAGCTATCGTGACCAGTGGCTGAGCGAGGGGCTGGCCTCGTACGTGGCCCTTCTCTACGGTGCCCGAACCGCCGAAAGCGCGCCGGCGTTCCTCGCCCGCAACGCGCTCGACTGGCGCGACAGCCTCCTGGATACAATCGCTGACGGGCGCACGGTGTCGTCCCTCGGCTCCGTCACGCTCGGGCCCAGGCTCAATTCGAGCAAGGCCAACTATGCGTCCATCCCGATCGTCTACGACAAGGGATCTCTCGTCTTCCGCATGCTGGCCAGACTCTGCGGCGAGGAGAAGTTCATCAAGATGCTGGGAACTCTGTCCCAGGCCGTCTCCAATCGCGTCATCGACACCGACACGTTCATCAGCGCGCTGGAGCGGATGTCGGGGATGGATCTCGATCCGTTCGTCGGACAGTTCATCCACGGGACAGGGATCCCGGACGTGTACTTCAGCTACATGATCGAGCCGGACAAGGAGGAGGGGAAATGGGTGATCCGGGGGAAGGCGCGCCAGATCGCCAGCCGCGTGGAGACGTACAAGGTCGCCAGTGACAGCGAGGGGCGCTGGGGGATCGCGCGCGAGGTCAAGGTCGATCTGGACGTCCCGACGTCGACGTTCGTCGTACCGTTCCAGGTGATCGTCACGCCGCCAGCTGAGGTCAGGAAAGGCTTGAAGGGGACCGTCCAGCGCGCGCCCGGCTTCGGTGGACGCATCGTCCTCAAGGGACAAGAGACGCCGTTCCAGTTCACGGTCCCGAAGAAACCCGAGCGCTTCGAGTTGGACCAGCTCGGAGAAGTGCTGGCGCTGTTTCACGACGAAGAATGGGCACCCAAGCACACCCTGCGTCTCCAGGCCACGGACCTCGAAGCCACCGGCGACTCCGCGGGAGCCGAGGCGCTGCTCCGCCGGGCGCTGGATGCCCCACTCTACTCGGAGAGGGCACGCGCCTGGCTGGAATCGGGCAAGGAGCGATCGGCCAAGGAGCAGAAGGAGGCCGAAGAGAACGAGGAGAAGCGTGAGACTTTCGAGAACGCGCGCATCCGTACCCTGCTCGCCCGCTTTCTCCTCGATCGCGGAGACCTCGACGCGGCGGAGAAGGAGATCGTCGCGGCGGAAAGCCTCCTCGAGAAGCCAGATGCCCAGGCCGATTGGTCGGGCCGCCAGATCCTGCGCAGCAGGATCGAGCTTGCGCGGGGGAATCCCGAGGCCGCTTACCTGCGTCTGAGGAAGGGTCGATTCAAATGGTGGCTCGGGGCTGAAGGCAATGCCCTGCTGGCCGTAGCCGCGAGCGAAACAGGCCACGAACGGATGGCGAGAGAGGCCATGCAGAACGCGGAGGCGGAAGGGGTGGACATGCGCGCGCTGCGCCAGCTCGAATCGCTCGCGCGCTAGTCGGAACTACGGACAGGAGTGCGCCGCGACGACCTCTCCACGTTCCGCGGCTACCCCGCCGCGGTCTCGCGCTCGTGGACGATGGCGCCGTTGACGATGGTCATCATCGCGGCGCCCTTGAGGGCCCAGCCGACGAAGGGGGTGTTGCGGCCCTTGGAGCGGAAGCGGGCGGGATCGACCCTGGTCTCGAGCGTCGTGGAGAAGATGCTGACGTCGGCGGCAACGCCAGGGGACAGGCTGCCGCCGGGCACGTTCAGGATCCGCGCCGGAGCGGTGGAATAGATTTCGACGAAACGCTTCAGGTCGATGTGGTCAGCGGCCACGAGGCGGTCCAGCCCGAGCGCGACGCTGGTCTCAAGTCCGACGACCCCGAACGGCGCGATGTCGTATTCGACTTCCTTCTCCTCGGTGCAGTGCGGGGCGTGATCCGAGGCGACGGCGTCGATGGTCCCGTCGGCGATCCCGGCGATGATCGCATCGCGGTCCTCCTCGGGACGCAGCGGCGGGTTCATCTTGGTGCTGGTGTCGTAGCCGCAGACGGCCTCGTCGGTGAGGGTGAAGTGGTGGGGCGTCGCCTCGCAGGTCACGTTCACGCCGCGCGCCTTGGCGGCGCGCACCAGGTCCACCGCGCGCGCGGTGCTGATGTGCGGCACGTGCAGGCGGCTCCCCGTCATCTCGGCCAGCAGGATGTCGCGGTAGATCATGACCTCCTCGGCCGCCGCGCTGATCCCCTTGAGCCCCAGCACGGTGGAATGGAATCCCTCGTGCATGACCCCCCCGTTGGAGAGAGACAGATCCTGCGCATGGTTGATCACGGGGATGTCGAACATGCGTGCATACTCGAGCGCCTTGCGCATCACGAAGGCCGAGGCCACGGGCACACCATCGTCCGAGAGTCCCACACACCCTACGCGGACGAGCTCTCCGACTTCGGACAGCTCCTCCCCCTTGAGCCCCTTGGTGATGGCGCCGATCGGGTACACCTTGACGGGAGAGCGCCGGCGCGCCTGCGCGACGATGAACTCCGTCACGCTCTGGTCGTCGTTCACCGGGTCGGTGTTGGGCATGCACGCCACCGCCGTGAAGCCACCGGCCGCGGCAGCGCGTCCGCCCGTCTCGATGGTCTCCTTGTCCTCGCGCCCCGGCTCGCGCAGGTGCACGTGCATGTCGATGAAGCCCGGAGCGACGATCAGGCCGTCGCAGTTGCGGACGACGTCCCCCTTCTCGGGAGAGATGCTCCTCTCCACCCGGCGGATGACCCCTTCCTCGATGAGGACGTCGCGCACCTCGTCGATGCCGGCGACAGGGTCCACGACACGCCCCCCCTTCAATATGACGCGGCCCGCCCCCTTCATCTCCGTGGCGTCCTTCGCTCCCGGCATGCCGTCCCTCAATGAACCGTCTCGACCGGCGGACCGCCGGCGAGCAGGTAGAGCACCGCCATCCTGATCGCGACGCCGTTGGTGACCTGCTCCAGGATGACCGACCAGGGGCCGTCGGCGACGCTCGAGGCGATCTCGACACCGCGGTTGATCGGCCCCGGATGCATGATGATCACGTCGGACTTGGCGCGCTGCACGCGTTCCTCGGTCAGCCCGAACATCGAGTAGTACTCGCGCACCGAGGGAAAGTACCCTTTCCCCTGCCGCTCGGTCTGGATGCGCAGCATCATGATGACGTCGGCCCCCTCGATCGCCTCGTCCATGCGATGGCTGACCGCCACGCCCAGCCGCTCGATGCCCAGCGGCATGAGCGTCGCTGGGCCGACGACCGTCACCTTGGCCCCCATCCTGTTCAGCAGGAAAATGTTGGAACGCACGACGCGGCTGTGCAGGATGTCCCCCACGATGACGACGCGAAGGCCGGAGAGGGTCCCCTTCCTCTGGCGGATCGTCAGCGCGTCGAGCAGCGCCTGGGTGGGATGCTCGTGCGAGCCGTCCCCTGCGTTGACGATCGAGGAGCGGCAGACGCGGCTCAGGAAGTGCGGCGCCCCGGGCATCCCGTGCCGCATCACTATGAAGTCGGGGTTCATCGCCTCGAGATTGCGCGCGGTGTCGAGCAGCGTCTCACCCTTCACGACGCTGCTGGTCGAGGCCGCGAAATTCAGCGAGTCGGCGGACAGGCGCTTCTCGGCCAGCTCGAAGGAAGTGCGCGTGCGGGTGCTCGGCTCGAAGAAGAGGTTGATCACGGTCTGCCCGCGCAATGTGGGGACCTTCTTGACCTCGCGTTTGGAGACCTCGGTGAAAGACTCGGCGGTGTCGAGGATCAGGTTCACTTCCTCGGGGGTGAGCCCTTCGGTCCCCAGCAGGTGACGGCTCTTGAGCTGCATCAGCAGACCCTCTCTTTGCGCTCGGTCAGCTCCACGGCGTCCCTGCCGTCGGTCTCCACCAGCAGCACGCTGACCTTCTGATCGAGCGACGTGGGGACGTTCTTGCCGACGTAGTCGGCGCGGATCGGCAGCTCCCGATGCCCGCGGTCCACCAGGACGCAGAGCTGGATGAGACGCGGGCGCCCCAGGTCGATGAGGGCGTCGAGCGCCGCCCGGATGGTGCGTCCGGTGAACAGGACGTCGTCCACGAGGATCACCTTCACGTCGTCGAGGATGAAGGGGATCTCCGTCTTGCGCAGCACGGGGTGGTCGGCGATGGCCGAGAGGTCATCCCGGTAGAGGTTGATGTCCAGGATCCCCACCGGCACGTCGTGCCCCTCGAACGTCCTGATGCGCGCCGCGAGGCGCTGGGCGAGCGGGACTCCCCGGGAGCGGATTCCCACGAGCGCCAGCCCCTCGACCCCCTTGTGCTTCTCGAGGATCTCGTGGGCCATGCGCGTCAGGGCGCGCTCGATGGTGGCCTCGTCCATGATGGTGCCGAGGATGGAGCCCGGGGACATCGGAGCAGTGCCTCCTGTGGATGATGGCCTTCGGATGGCATGCCCGGCGGGGCGGGATGGTGCTCGAGACAAAAAAATAGCCGCCCTATCGGCGGCGTGCACCACTCTCGAGGATGTTCCTGCGGATGTCCTTGCTGACGTCTCGCATCGAACCCTTCCCGCCTCTCAGGGCGTGCTTAAAGGCTGTGCGATTCTAGCACGGAGTTCTCGCGTGTCAACGATCATCGCTCACCGGCTCGCTGCCGGCAGCTCGGCGCCGGGTTCGGAAGAGGCGGGCCTGGGGTACGCGGGGACGAACTGCACGGTGCGCCTGGCGAGAAACGCCGGAGTGAACACACGCCGCAGCAGGTCTCCCGTCATGTCGCGGCCGATGGGAAGCCCCATCGCGAAGAGGACGGTCGGCACGACGTCCACCAGATCCACGTCGTCGAGCCGCGTCCCCTGGGAGACTCCGGGGCCGCGCAGGAACAGGACGCCATCGGGCCCGCGGCGCCACCATCCCGAGGCGAGCGGGCCGATCCCGGAAGCGTCGTGCAGAAGGAAGCGCGACAGCCGCTCGGGCGCCCCGAGCGGCTCGACCCCGTGCGGCGAGACCACCGCCACGAGCGTCCCTTCCCCCGAGGCCCGCACCAGCTCGCCCAGCAGTCCGTCGAGGAACTCGTAGTAGCCCCCCAGGACCCGGCCGAAGGCTTCCTTCTCCGCCGGCGTCACGTCGCCGAACGCATCGGGGTCGTGGTAGCGCAGGTAGTAGCGGCTCACGAGCCCCAGGCCTGGCAGGCGCACGGCCACCGGGGAATGCCTCGCGGCAGAAGCGGCCAGCGCCGCGAGGGCCGCCTCGTGGTGCTTCCGATCGCGCGCCACCGCATCGTAGAGGAATCCATACAGCTCGCCGGCACCCTCGACCCCCGCCCCCGGGTTGGCTCCAAGGATCGCGGCGAGCTCGTCAGCCGGAACCTCCAGCTTCGGCGCACCGTGGTATTCATCCCAGCCGATGGCGATCCCCTCGCTCCCGCTATCGGCGAGGATTTCCCACAGCGACGCCGTGCGTCGCCGCCCCTCCGACAGAGGCGCCCGCGACACGAGCCCGATGCGCTCGAGGAGCCCCATCCCGATCCCTTGAGGCATCGCCTGAACGCGCGCCGTCCCCGGCGGGAGGACCCACTCCCACGAGCTGCCCACTCCCGAGGTCCATGGCGGGGTTCCGGTCAGCAGCGCCGTCCAGGCGACCCCCGTCGCGCAGGGGCGCACCGTGTCGAGCCGTGCCGATGCCCCCTCCTGAAGCAGAGAGTCAAATGCCGGCAGGCGCTGCGCCGAAACGAGAGGGAGGACCTGGTCCATCGATGCGGCATCGATCCCCACCAACAGCAGCCGCGGCATCCACGGGCTGGCGGAAGGAACATGTCCCGGCGCGGCGGCCGCCGGCATGTCGTTCGGGTCTCCCGCCATCATCATGAGCGCCGGGATGAGAGCGAGGGGCGCCAGGAGCAGCGCCATCCCTGCGATCCGTTGGCGGCGGGCCGGATGGCCATGATGGAACTGCGCCGTCACGGCGAACGCCAGCGCCATGGCACTGCTGAGCGCCATCGTCCCGGCCGACAGGCGCATCATGCGCAGGGTCGTGGGGGAGAGCAACGACGCGCTGAACCGAAGGTTGTAGTAATAGACCGCGGTTGCGGCGCTCAGGATCGTGATGCAGAGCCAGTGGGTTGCCTTGAGGCTGAGCCAGTACGCATGGAGTCTGCGCACGGCGAAGAATCGGATCGCCATGAAAAGCGTGGGGAGCAACCAGGCGACGACAGGCACATAGATGAGCAGGCACGACGCGACCAATCCCGCGAACGCGGCGGAGACGATGCCGCGGCGGCCCAGCTCCGCATCGAGGAACAGGAAGAGAAATGCGACCATGAGCGCCGCATAGGCTCCTGCCCAGGCCGCGTTCGCCATCAGCTTCAGGTAGGTCACCAGCGTATGTTACCACCCGACTTTCGGTCCCCAGCTTGTGCCGAGCGCCCACGCGTGGGCGCTCGCGTCGGCTGTGCTAGAGTTCCCGCGCCATGCCCTCCGATTTGTCCCTGCGGATCGTCTCGCAAGCGGATCTCGGCGCCGCCCACTTCCTTCTGACCATGAGGCCCGAGTCCGCAGGTACGCGGCTTCCGAGCTGGGAGCCCGGCCAGTTCGCCATGATCACGCTGGGACCCGCGGCGGGGACCAACGACCCGCTTCTGCGGCGCCCCTTCAGCATCTTCAACCAGCCCGACGCGCGCGAAGGCTCCGTGCAGATTTTCTACAAGGTCCTCGGCCACGGGACCGCTCTTCTCTCGCGGGCGCGTGCCGGCGACGCGATCCGCTGCCTGATGCCGCTGGGCAACGGGTTCGCGACGACATCGCAGCCGCATGAGCGGCTTCTACTGGTGGCCGGCGGCATCGGCTCGGCATCTCTCCACCCGCTCGCCATCGCCGACCGGCAGTGCGGGGGACAGCCTGTGTTCCTCTACGGCTGCCGCACCGCCTCCGAGCTGGCGGGGGTGCGACCGACGCGCGACGCGGGGGTCGAGGTCCTCGTCTCCACCGATGACGGCTCTTCCGGTCAGAAGGGATACGTCAGCGACCTGCTCGACGCGTTCCTGCGCCGTGAGGCTTCAGGGCCTTCGGGGCTCTCCGGCTGGGTCGTGTGCGCCTGCGGCCCGATGCCCATGATGAAGGCCACGGCGGCGGTGGCCGCGCAGCATGGTGTCCCGTGTCACGTCTCCCTGGAGAGCCCGATGGCCTGCGGGTTCGGCGTGTGCGTCGGCTGCGTGGTCGGAACGCGCACCGGGCGCGAGGAACCGCTGCACTATCGGCGCATCTGCGTGGAAGGGCCCGTTTTCGACGCGGCGCAGGTGGTCTGGTGAGCGCCCAGACGGTGTCTCTCGCCGTGCGCCTCGCGGGGCTATCGCTCAAGAACCCGGTCCTGACAGCGAGCGGAACGTCGGGCTACGGTCTGGACCTGCTGCCGCACGGCGACATCGCCAGGCTCGGCGGGATTGTCTGCAAGAGCCTCTCCCTGCGCCCCAGGGAAGGAAACGCCCCGACCAGGATTGCCGAGACTCCCGCCGGCATGGTCAACTCGATCGGTCTGCAGAACATCGGGATCGACGCGTTCGTCGAGAAGACGCTCCCCGCGTTGCGGCTCCACGACGTGGCCATCGTCGCCAATATCTTCGGCGAGACCATCGATGAGTTCGCGCGGCTCGCGGCCCGGGTGGACGCCGCGGAGGGGGTTGCGGCCATCGAGCTGAACATCTCCTGCCCCAACACAGATCGCGGCGGGATCGAGTTCGGCGTCGACCCGGAGGCCACGGCAAAGGTGACGGAAGCCGTCCGGCGCGCCACCCGCCTCCCCGTCATCGTGAAGCTCTCCCCCAACGTCACCGACATCACCGTCATCGCGCGCGCCGCCCGCGACGCCGGCGCCGACATTCTTTCGCTGGTGAACACCTTCGTGGGGATGGTCATTGATATCGAGACCCGGCGCCCGGTCCTTTCGTCGGGCTCCGGGGGCCTGTCGGGGCCCGCCATCCGCCCGATGGCCGTGCACCTGGTGCACAAGGTCGCGCGCGCCGTGCCGATACCGCTGATCGGGATCGGCGGAATACGCAGCGGAGACGACGCGATCGAGTTCCTCATGGCGGGGGCCTCGGCCGTGGAGGTGGGGACGGCGACTTTCACCGAGCCCGCGGCGACCTTGCGCATCGCCTCCGAGATCGACGCCTGGTGCCGGACCCACTATGTTCATGATGTGAACGAGATCATCGGCGCCGTCGTGCGTCCGGTCGCACCTCCGGCGGGATCCCCGCGTGGCCCGGGGGCTTCGGGAGCCTCAGGAGGATGACCCGCCGGGCGCCTTCCCCCCGCGCGCCAGCTGGCACGCGTCCCGCACGACGCAGTCCGCGCGGTTTGTGCGCCGCGCGGCCTGTGGCCCTCGCGGTGTGTCTCGGCGCCGGCCTCGCCCTCGTCATCGCGGTGGCCGCATGCGGCGCCAAAACGGCACCCCAGTCCATGACCCCGTCCGGGAAGGCCCAGAGGGGCCTGGCCTCGTGGTACGGCCCCAAGTTCCACGGGCGCACCACCGCCAACGGCGAGCGCTACAACATGATGGACCTGACCGCGGCGCACAAGACACTCCCCTTCGGCACCTTCGTCCATGTGACCAACCGCGTCAACAACAAGACCATCGTCGTGAGGATCAACGACCGGGGCCCCTTCGTGCGCGGCCGCATCCTCGACCTCTCCTACGCCGCGGCGAAGGTCATCGGCGCCAGCTCGACGGGCGTCGTCGATGTGGAGGTGCGCGTGATGGATCCGGTGCGTGGAGAGGCGCTTCACGGCGCGCAGCTCCGCCTCATCGGAGAGACAGGCATCCGCCCGTGGACCGACAAGGATTACCGTCGCCTGGCGTCGTCCAGCTAAGAGAAGAGTGACCCCTGCGAGCCCGGGACGCGGAAGGCCGAGGTGTCGAGCCGCACGGGCTCGGCATCCAGCCCGAACCGCCGGCGCGCGATGACGAAGCGATTCCGGATGACATCGGCCAGGGTTCCTGCACCGCGCATGCGGCTTCCATGGGCCGGGTCGTTGAGCGCCCCCGCGCGGGTCTGTCGCACCAGGCTCAGAATGCGCGCGGCGCGCAGCGGATAGTGCTCATTGAGCCACTCACGGAAGAGGTCCTTCACTTCGTACGGGAGTCGCAGCAACGTGTAGCCCGCGGAGCGGGCCCCCGCTTCCGCGCAGGCTTCGAGGATCCTCTCGATCTCGACATCGTTGAGTCCCGGGATGATCGGCGAGGCCAGAACACCCGTCGGTATGCCTGCTTTGGAAAGCTCGCGGATCGTCTCCAGGCGTCTGTGCGGAGCGGCGGCGCGCGGCTCCATGCGCCGAGCCAGGCCGCCGTCGAGGGTCGTGATGGAGATCATGACGCTGGCCAGCCGCTGGCGCGCCATGCTCGCCAGCAAATCCGTGTCGCGCAACACCAGATCGGACTTGGTGACGATGGCGACCGGATGATGATGCGCGGCCAGAACCTCCAGCACGCCGCGTGTGATTTTCATCTTTCTTTCCACTGGCTGGTAGGGGTCGGTGTTGGAGCCCAGCGCCATCACCTCGGGGCGATAGCCCGGCCTGCGCAGCTCGGCGGCGAGCAATCGCGCCGCTTCCGGCTTCGCGATGATCCGCGTCTCGAAGTCGAGCCCGGGGGAAAGACCCAGGAAAGCGTGCGAGGGGCGCGCGAAGCAGTAGATGCAGCCATGCTCGCAGCCGCGGTACGGGTTGACGGAGCGATCGAAGGGGATGTCAGGCGAGTCGTTGCGGGCGATGATTGTGCGGGTGGTGTCGATGCTCACGACGGTGGCCGGGCGGGGCGGCTCGTCGTCGTCCATGTTGTCCCACAGAGTCGCCCCGTGCTCTTCGGCGGGATCCAGCCGGGCGGTCTTCCTCACCTCGAACCGGCCCGATGGGTTGCTGGCCGTCCCTCGTCCCTTGAGGCCCCTCTTGCCGCCCGTCGTCGTCTTCATTCGTACCAGTTCTTCTCCCACGCGTGCGCGGCCAGGCGCGCAAGCAACGCCTCCGAGAGCGGTCGTCCGTCAGCCACCGAGGCATTCGCCTTGACGTGCTTCGCCCGTCGCATCCCCGGGATGACCGTGGAGACTTCGGGCCGCGAGAGCGTGAAGCGCAGCGCCAGATCGGGAAGGGTCGCCGCTTCCTGCCCCAGCAGCTTCTCGAGGGCGGCAGCGCGTATCCCGGCCTCCTGCCTGCGCGCGCCGGCGAAGTATTTCTCCCTCCAGTCTCCCTTGGCGAAGACCGTCTTGCCGTCGATCGTCCCCGTCAACGCCCCTTCGTCGAGGGGCACGCGCACGATGATGCCGAGCTTGCGGCGCGCGGCGAGGGGGAACAACTCCCGCTCCGGCGATCGATCGTAGATGTTGTAGATCACCTGGGCCGTCTCCACAAGGGAATCCTCGAGCACCTCGAGGGCGGTGTGCGGCGCGTGATCGTTGATGGAGATCCCCCAGTGGAGGACCTTCCCCGTATCCTTGAGCCGCTGCATGGCGGCCCTGGTCTCCTGCCACTCCGGATCCGCGAGCCACGCGTCGTGCCACACATGGAGCTGCTGGACCTGGAGCGCCTCGTCTCCCAGGTTGCGCAGCGATGTCTCCACACTCTGCACGACGTGGCGCGCCGGGAAGGTTTCCCGCAGCGGGCGATCACCGCTCCCCGGCCACTGCATGTTGCGTGGCGGGATCTTCGTCGCCACGACGCATTCCCCGCGCGCCCCCGAGTCCTTCAGCACCTTCCCTATCATTCGCTCGCTGTGCCCATCACCATACACGAGCGCCGTGTCGAAGAAGCGGACGCCACACGCCAAGGCCTCCTCGAGCGCCCGCCGCCCTTCGGCGTCGTCGGCGCCGAGCCACATGTCGCCGCCCAGCCCCCATCCGCCGTAGCCGATCTCGGTGACGTCGAAGCCGGTTGCGCCCAGGGGTCGTGTCCGCATGCAACTCATCATACGACACTCCCCTCGGGACTGGGCCTCCCGATCGAGACGATCTGCTCCCTGTCCTTGAGGTCGTGATAGAGAAGGCAGACGATGAGCATCGGGATCGCCGTCCCGAACGCGCGCCCTATGCTGCCGGCGACAACCTGCGCGGCATGCAGCAGCATCCCCAGTTCCCCGTCCCCCGCAAGCCAGCGTCCCAGCAGAAAAGGGCCCTCGAAACCGAAGACCACGACGTTCCCCGCGAGAAACCCGATCAGCAGGACGATCACGAAGAAGATCATGTTCCCCTTCGTCATCGATGCGCTGCGTCTGAACGCGGCGATGGCGCTTCTCTCCCCGTCTAGCAATGCGGGCACGGCCATCGCGCAGCGCGCCAGCAGCAGCACCGTCGCTGCCAGGCCGCCGGCCAGGATCGGAAGCAGGAGCAGCGCCATGAGCGGCTGCTGGATCAGCATCATCAGCAGCACCGCCGGGATCATGAACGCGATCGCCGAGACCATGGCGCCCGTGAAGAAGACGACCGGATAGGCAGCCCCGATCGTGCTGACTCCGATGTGATGGCCGGCAACGCGCCGCCACGCGGCACCGACCCCGGTGGGCTTCCCCTGCCGCGTATCGGAGATCACCGCCGCGATGGCCCCGAACGATGCGCACTGGATGAGCGAATAGACGACGCAATAGATCGCAAGACCGAGGGAATAGGGGGCCATCTCGGCGAACTTCTGGGCGGGATCGGTCATCTCCGTGACGGCCGCCAACCTCGTGACGACCCGCTCCAACCAGAGCGCGGGCCCGATGGCCAGGAACGAGGGCACCATCAGGATGCCGGCAAAGAGGCGGAAATGGCGACCGTACATCGCGACGGCTCTCTGGAGGAAATCCCCGAGCGCGTCCAGCCGCAGCGGCTCCTTCATGCGGTCACGGCGTCTGCCGTTCGCCGAAGAGCTCCATCACCTCGAACAAAGCCCTGTCCCCGCGGGAGATCTCCTGTCCATCGGGGCCAAACAGAACGATGAAGGGGAGACTCTCGAAGGCGTGCTGCTTGACCACGGGGGTCGACCAGTCCACGATGTCGATCCTGCGGATCGCCAGGTTCTCGTGACGCAATGCCATGGCGCGGAACTCCACGTCCAGGGCGCGGCACGGCGGGCACCAGTCGGCGTAGAAGTCGTAGATGGTGTACTTGCCCGGCACGAGGTTGGCGACGAGGTCCACCTCTTCCCCACCCTTCGCCAGTGTGACCACGTCCCCGCTGTCGGCCGTGGCGATGTCCACATCGGTGGGGGCCCCCAGCGCGCGATACGACGCGTAGACGATGGCCGCGGCCGCCACGATGATGGCCGCAGCGATCACGGCGCGATCCATCCTCGTGCGCCGTGGCGCCCGGTCCGGCTGCTCGACGACCCCTGTATCGGAAGTCACGTCCCCACCTCCACGAGGAAACAAGAGTAGGTCAACTCCCAAGCCGGTTCAACAGATGGGCCGCACGCTCGCCACCCTTCATGTTGCAATGCCCACTGGCTTCTGCGACAATTCTCCCCCCAGATGGACCCAACCCGTCGCATCATCGTCCCGCTGGATCTCCCCACCGCGCCAGAGGCTCTCGCCTTCGTGGACCGCCTTCGTGGCCGCGTCGGGATGTTCAAGGTGGGGCTGCAGCTCTTCACCTCGGCGGGCCCGGGCATCGTGCGCGAGATCGTCCGGTCGGGCGAGGAAGTCTTCCTCGACCTGAAATTTCACGATATCCCCAACACGGTTGCCCAGGCCACGGCCGCGGCGGCGAGCCTCGGGGCCTCCTTCATCGACGTGCACCTGGCGGGCGGGCCGCGCATGCTCAGGGCGGCCGTCGAGGCCGCGCGCACAACGCCGGGGATCGCCCGTCCACCCAGGCTGCTCGGGATCACCGTCCTGACGAGCCTCGAGGAGAACGACCTGGACACCGTCGGCATGCGCGGCCCCCTGAGCGAAAGGGTGGTCTCACTGGCACGTCTGGGACAGGACGCGGGGCTGGACGGCGTGGTCGCCTCGCCGCACGAGATCGCCTCCATCAAGAAGGCCTGCGGGGCCTCGTTCATCGTGGTGACCCCCGGCATCCGTCCCACCGGAGCGGCCCACCAGGACCAGCGACGCGTCATGACTCCCGCGCTGGCTCTGAGCGCAGGCGCGGACTACCTCGTCATCGGACGCCCGATCATGGAGGCCCCCGACCCGGCCGCCGCCGTGGAGTCGATCGCCCAGGAGATGCGCTGATGGCCGGGATGCGCCGCGGCCACTGCGGGCGCCGCGAGGCGGCGGTCGCATGAAGGTCACGTTCATGGGCACCGGCACATCGGTGGGCGTGCCCGCCATCGGGTGCCACTGCGGCACCTGCACCTCCACAGATGCCCGCAACCGGCGGCTGCGCTCGTCCGTGCTGCTGCGCCATGGGGAGGCCCGCATCCTGATCGACGCCTCGTTCGATCTCAGGCAGCAGGCCCTGCGCGAGAAGCTCGACACGCTGGATGCCGTGCTTCTGACCCACGGGCACGCCGACCACGTGTTCGGACTCGACGACGTCAGGATGTACAACTACCACCAGCGCCGCCCCGTTCCGATCTACGCGAGCGCGCGCACGGCCTCCCAGGTGAAGCGCACGTTCTGGTACGTGTTCCAGGAATCCACCGATGCCAGCAGCCGCCCTTCGCTTGCGCTCACGACCGTGCAGGGGCCCTTCGATCTGCACGGTCTGGTGGTGCGCCCCTTCCCGGTGATTCACGGCGAAGCGATCATCACGGGTTACAGGATCGGCAGCTTCGCCTACATCACCGACGGTAAGTCAATCCCCGCCGAGTCGTTCGCACTGCTCGAGGGTCTCGACCTGCTGGTGATCAACACCCTGAGGCGTGCGCCGCACCCGACCCACTTCACGCTCGAGGAGACCTTGGCCGCCATCCGCGCGATCGCGCCGCGCCGGGCGCTGCTGACACACATGAGCCACGATCTCGAGCACGCGAGCCTGGCCGCGGAGCTTCCCCCCGCGATCCAGCCGGCATACGACGGGCTGACGGTCGAGGTCGATGCCGGAGAACCTGCAACGGGTGGCCTGAGCGGCCGGCCGCAATGAACCGCGCGAAAGTGCTCATGGTCGCCGCGGCAGCGGCCGCAGCCTGTCTCGTGACGATGACGCTCTTTTCAGCCGCGGACGCGAAGCCACTCACGAACGTGGACATCGTGCGCATGGCTGCCAGTGGAACCCCGGAGCAGGAGATCATCCGGGCCATCCTGGAAGCCCCCTCCACGGCCTTCGATCTCGACAAGGAGGTCCTCGGCGAAATGCGCGCGGTGGGGGTGAGCGACGCCGTGATCGACGCGATGAAGAAGGCGCAGAAAAGAAGCCCCTCGTCCGGGCCCCCCGCCGACGCCGCGCCGCAGCCGGCGCCCGCGCGCCTCACGCTGCGCTTCGAAGGGGACCCCAACGCCGACGCCATGACGCGAACGGCCGTCTTCTTCGCCGCCGACCCGAATGGCGCCGCCATCGCGCTGGGGTTCTTCGTGGTCTGCACGGAGCCGACGCACGCCCCTGACTTCTGGCAGAAGAGGTCCCCTCTCGGGGCGACGATCTCCCGCCATTCCATGATCTGGTTCCACGAAGAGAGCCGCCCCTACGAGACGAAGCGCGGAATGAAGGACATGCCGCTGGTCGCCCTGGATCTGCCGTCCGAGGTCACCGTGGATGTGACCGACGCCATCGGCACGGGCGATACCGTCCACACGATCTCGATCGGGCTCATGGCGCGACTGGCAACAGGGGATCCGTTGCTGCTCGCCCTCAAGACGACTCCCCTGAAGACCTCGCCCGGCGCGACGTCGCGCCTGACCCTCGCGGTCTCGACGCGGGACGCCGGGATCCTGAAGCGGCCGCAGCGCGACGTCCCGCCGCACGAGATAAGGGTCGTCTCGGTCGAGCCCGACCCGAACACTCCCGCAGAGGCGAAGACCGAAGCCACGCCCTGAGGAGATCAGGACCCGGGTCGGGCCAGCATCAGCCGCCGGATGGTGAGGACCACGAGGCGCGCCGCGCGCTCGATGTTGTGGGGCTCGGCCTCGGTCGTGTTGGCCGGGGTGTCGGCCGGCGAGTGGTAGTAGCGCGAGTAGTCGATCACGACATCCTCCCCCTTGGGCCATCCTGCAGATCTCCAGGCCTCGGGCTGCTCCACCTTCTTTTCGCGATCCCACGCGGCGGAGAAGATCGTGGTCGCGGCGACCTCCAGATCCCCGCCGGCGGTCCCTCCCTGGCTCTCGCTCAGGAAAGCGAAGGCGTCGGTCCCTCCCATGGAAGGACAGCTCGTGTGCTCCTTCCAGTATCCCTCGTATCCCGCGTGGTCCACGGCCACCGACTCGATGGTGCGCAGCAGCCCCGCATTGGCCGCGATGTCGTTACCTTCGTAGTAGAGCGCGTTGCGCCGCGCGCCGGTGCCGACCTGGTCGTAGTTCATCACGGCGATGAGCCCTTTCATGGTCTCTCCGTTGGCGCGGACCCAGGCTTCCGACGAGTGGTACTCCTTCCCCCAGATCATGAAGAGGACGCGCGGCCTGCTGGCTGGAAGGTGCCCGCCTCGTGCGGCGCGGATGAGCGCGCGGGCGACCTCCAGGGTCGCGGCCTCACCCGAGGCGTTGTCGTCGGCGCCCGGGCCGCCTCCATCGGAATCCCCGTGGGCGCAGACGACGATCGTCCTGCCGGCCATCGCGCCGGCGCCTTCGAGGGTCCCCACGACAGTTCGCGGCCGGCCGCTGCCGCTGCGCGCCTCGAGGGCCACCGCGATGCGGACCGTGCCACCGCGGCGCAGCGCGTCTCTCATCCGCTCGCCTTCGTGGAACGAGACACCGAACACGGGGACCCGCGATCCCTCCGGCTGCTCGCCGATGAAGGCCCAGTCGGCGTAGCGGTCCTCGCTGCCGGGAAAGTCGGTCAGGATGGCGGCGGCTCCCGACGCGATGAGATCGGCATGCCCGCCGCGTGACGTGATGACGGCGGCACCGCGCAGCGCGTTCTCATGCCCCGGCGAAGCAGCCGTGGGCCCGGGATCGGCCGCCAGCGTCAGCGTTGACGACGGGATCGACGGTGCGTTGATCCAGGGGTGGGCCGATGCGACGGGGCGGCCGTCGGCCTGAACGCTCCATGCGAGAGCCTCATGGACATGCGTCTCGGGGTCGTCGATCACGGCCACCGTCAGTCCCATGTCCCGCATGCGCCCGGCGATCAGCTTCGCGGCGCGATGGCCTTTCGCGGTCCCGCCGGTGCGCGGCCCCAGCGCCGCGAGCTCGCGCACCAAGGCGAGCGCCTCGTGGCGCGACACGAACGAGGCGATCTCATCCTCGACCCGACGTTGCTCATCCGGCTTCGCTGCCGTCCCGGAAGGGGTGTCGCGCGGGCACAGCATCAGGATGGCGGTTCCGAGGAGACAGCGCGCGGTGAGGCCGGCAATCAGGCGGGGGTCCCCGGAGCCGGGCCACCGACGACGGGAGGGCGCCCGGACCCGGAAGAGCCATTGCCGGTCGCCCGCTCGCGCAGGGGAGGCTTGCCGCCGTTCCCCTTGTGCCGGGCGCTCATCTGGGCCGGCAGCGACGCGGCGGCTTCCGCCCGGTCCGTGCTCCCCTCGAGGACGACGGACATCGTCCGGGACACTCCCGGCTCTTCCATCGTGATCCCGTAGAGCACGTCGGCCCTCTCCATCGACCCGCGGTTGTGCGTGATCAGCACGAACTGCGTGTTGTGGGACATCGACTTGAGCAGCTCGCCGAACCGGATCACGTTGGCCTCGTCCAGCGGCGCGTCCACCTCATCGAGCAGGCAGAACGGCGAGGGTCTGTAGCGGAAGATGGCGAAGACCAGGGCTAGCGCGGTGAGGGCCTTCTCTCCGCCCGACAGGAGCGTCACGCTCTGGAGCCGTTTTCCCGGGGGCTGCGCGATGATCTCGAGGCCGCACTCCAGCACGTCCGGATCTTCGTCGGTCATCAGCCTGAGATCGGCGCGCCCTCCCTGGAACAGCATCCGGTAGATCACGTCGAACTCGGCGCGGATCTTCTCGAAGGCCTCGAGGAAGCGATCGCGCGAGGTGCGGTTGATGCGGGCGATGGTCTCCTTGAGCGAAGCGATCGCGTCCAGCAGATCCTTGCGCTGCCCCGACAGGAACGCGTAGCGCTCTTCCAGCTCGCGGAACTGATCCAGGGCCATCATGTTGACCGGGCCGATGTGCTCCCTTCGGGTCTTGAGCTCCGCGAGAGCGGTCCTGAGCGCGATCGGATCGAGCGCCTGCTCCTCGGCGGTGACGGCGGCGACGAGCGCTTCGGCCGTCATGCCGGTCGCGGCCGCGGCGGACTCCACCAGATGCCTCAGGTCCGAGGCAATCCGCTCGCTCTCCAGAGTGATCTGCTCGCGCGCGGCGCGCGCCGCGTCGAGGCTGGCGCGCGAGGCTCGCACCGTCTGCCCGCGCGCCTCCCATGCGAGGCGCTTCTCGCTCAGCGAGACCTCTCCCTCCCTGACGCGCTCCGCGCGCTCGGCCCTGAGGGCCGACTTGCTCTCGATCGCCGCGAGCGCCCCCGCCTCCACCTGGCGCGATGTCTCGATGCGCCGGGCGAGGTCTTCGACGGTCGCTTCCTCCCGCGCGATGCGATCCCTCAGGTCTTGGTCGCTCTCGAGCAGGCGCGCCAGATCTCCGTCGAGCGCCTCCAGACGCTGCTGGTGCGCGGCCACGATCGAGCGGGCCCCCGCGATGGACTCTCCGACGCGCGACAGCTCCGCGCGCAGCGCCGCGATCGAGCCGGTGAGGCGCTCGATCGTCGCTTCCTGCTCCGCGCGCTCCGACTCGAGCCGCGTCAGGTCCGCGGCATGACGTTCCTTCTCCTGGGCGAGGGACGCCGTTTCGCTGCGCGCTTCCGCCATCTCCGCGACGATGGTCTCGAGCTTCCTGCGAGCCCGCGATTCCTCCTCGCGGGCGGTCGCCGCCTGATGACTCAGCGCCACCAGATCGAGGTCGACGGCCGCGAGACCGTCGACGAGATTCTTCAGGCGTTCGGTCGCCGCAATGCGATCGGTCTCCAGCCCGCGCAGCAGCGTCTCGAGGCTGGTGACATGGCTCTTCCCCGCCTCGATGCTCAGCATGAGATCCGACTTTGCACGGCGGCGCGTCAGGATGCCAGCCGTGTCGGGTTTGTGGCTCCCGCCTTCCATCAGTCCGCTCGTGTGCAGCACGTCGCCATCGACGGTCAGGAAGTCGAAGTAGGGGGCAAGCCTCCGCAGGCGCATCGCGGCGGGAAGATCCCGCACCACGAGCGCACGCCCCAGGGCCGGGGCCAGAGCCGCCGCGCGCCGCGTGTCCAGGTCGATCAGGTCCGCGAGTCGTCCCATGAAGCCGGCGTCGGAACGCACCTCATCGGGGAGGCTGATCTGCGGCAGAGCCTGCGCTCCCGAAGTGAGGAAACCCGCCCGTCCCTTCCCCGTCGCGCGCAGCGAGAGGATGCCAGCCGCCGCTGTGTCGCTGTCGCCCACGAGCGCCGCGTCGAGGTAGGACGCGAGGTAGAGTTCCACGGCGCTCTCCAGGTCCGCCGCGACCTTCATGCCGTCCGCGAGGATCCCCTCGTGCGGCGTCACACCCGCGAGCAGCTCGCGCGTGCCGACCCGCGTGGCCTCGATCTCGGCGAGGGCGGCGAGCCGCTCCTCGTGACCGTGCAGCGTGCGGCGCGACTCGTCGCGGCGCGCGTCCTCGCGCGCCATGGCTGCTTCGAGCCGTTCGAGCGTCGCGCGCAGAGTCTCCGCCTCGGCCTTGCGGCTCCCTGCTTCGGCCTGCGCCGACTGGAGCCCAGCCTCGAGGCGCTCGCGCGCGTCGACCCGCCCGCTCAGCTCCGGCAGCGCCCCTTGCTCCTCGAGTGTCAGCGTCTCGAGCCTGCGGGAGATGCGCTCGATCGCCTCGTCGGCCTGCCTGGCCCTGTTGCGTGTATCGCTGAGGCTGTCGATGACCTCGAGGAACCGGCTGCGGCATGCCGCGAGGTCCAATTCCGCCGTCTCGACCTTCTGCGCGCACTCCTGTCTCTCCAGGGCGAGACGATCCAGCGCCGCCTGCTCCGACGTCAGCTCGTTCTCCAGTCCGCCGCGCTCTTCGCGCCGCCTTGCGATCTCCTCCTGGACCGATCCGAGCCTTCCCTCCAGCTCTCCGGCGTGTTTCTCGGCGGCCTGACGGCCGCGCGCGGCCTCTGACGCCTGCTCGCGCGCGACGACGATGTCGCGCTCATGGCCGTCGAGATCGCGATCGATCTGATGCAGAGCGTCGCGATCGTCGCGCCATGCGCGATCCTCCTCCTCGAGAATCCGGCGCCCCTCCTCGTGCTCCGCCTCGAGCGAAACCAGTGTCGAGGCAGCCTGAGTCTCTTCGGCGCGCGCCGCATCTTCCCTGGATCGGACGGTCCGCCGATCCTCCTCGAGACGCGCGCGATCGTGGAAGAACAGAACGCGCTCGAGACGAGCGATCTCTTCGTTGAGGCGTCCGAAGCGCCGCGCTCTTGCGGCCTGGCGCCTGAGCGAGCGGATCTGCTTCTCCACTTCGACGACGATGTCGTTGACGCGGAGAAGGTTCGCGTCCGCGGCCTCCAGTTTCATCTCCGCCTGACGCTTGCGTGTCTTGTAGATCGCGATCCCCGCGGCCTCCTCGATCAGCGATCGACGATCGCGCGGCCTGGAGGAGAGCGCGGCGTCCACCTTCCCCTGCTCGATGATCGAGTAGATCCCGGAACCGACGTTCACGCTGCTGAGGAGCTCCTGGATGTCCCTCAGCCGCGACCGCTCGCCGTTGATCAGGTACTCGCTCTCACCCGATCGGAAGAGCCTTCGCGTGATCGAGACCTGCTCGTGCGTTCCGTCGCCGTTGCCGTTCTTGAAGAAGAGCGAGACCTCCGCCATGCCGAGCGGCCGGCGCGCCTCGCTGCCGTTGAAGATCACGTCCTCCATCCGGTCGCCGCGAAGCGACTTGACCGACTGCTCGCCGATCACCCAGTTCAGCGCGTCGCCGATGTTGCTCTTGCCGCAGCCGTTGGGGCCGACGATTGCGGTGATGTCCCGGTCGAGGTGGAATTCGGTGCGGGAGAAGAAGGATTTGAAGCCAAGCAGCTCGAGCTTCTCGAGTCGGAGCATCTCTTGCGGAACTCCCGGGGGGTTGGTCGTTTTGCGCCCTCTCGGGCGCGACGCGGGATCTTAGCACAGCGGATGGGAGCCGGGTCAGCCATTCCACAAGGAATGGTGTTGAAGTGACGCTTCAGCCTCAACCCGCTGCGGGTGTGCGGCTCATGCCCCGGGATGGGAGCCTGTCCTAGTAGGGGCGGGAGGTGATGAACTCGGCGACGTCGATCAGGGCGCGGCGGACGGTGGAGTCCGGGAAGGCGTCCAGCGACCGGATCGCCTCCTCGCTGTAGTCGAGCGCCAGCCGGCGCGTTCTTTCCAGCGTCCCGCTGCGTCGCGACAGATCGAGGATCTCCTCCAGGCTCACGCGATCGAAGCCCCCGTCGTCGAGCACCATGCGCAGCTTGCGCCGGTGCTCGTCGACCCCCAGCTCCAGCAGGTAGATGAGAGGAAGCGTCAGGCGCCCCTCCTTCAGATCGGAGGCGACGGGCTTGCCGAGCACCGAAGCGGTCGCGGTCACATCGAGCAGATCGTCCACGAGCTGGAACGCCATCCCGAGGTTCCGCGCATAGGACTCCAGCGCGACCGCGCGCTCCTCGTCCACGCCGGACAGCTCGGCCGCCACCCGCCCGCACCCGGAGAAGAGCATCGCCGTCTTGCGACGGATGATCTCCAGGTGCTCGGCCTCCGTGATGTCGAGCGAGCCGTTGCTCTCCGCCTGCATCAGCTCCCCCTCGATCATCGTGAGGGTGATCTCGCAGAGGATCTTGATGCAGCGCAGATCGTCGGCGCTCAGAGCCATCGTCATCGACTTGAGGTAGAGGTAGTCGCCCAGGAGCACGGTGAGGTGGCTCCCCCAGCGCGCGTTCACCGTGCGGCGCCCTCGCCGCATCTCCGAGCCGTCGATGATGTCGTCGTGAACCAGGGTCGCGGTGTGGATCAGCTCGAACACGGACGCGAAGAGGACATGCCGGTCACCGCGGTAGCCGCAGAGCCGCGCGCACAGCAGGAACAGCGCCGGGCGGATCCGCTTGCCTCCCCCCTCGCCAAGGTACCGGCCCAGCGTGTCGATGATCGCCACGTCGGAGCCCAGGCTTCCCGCGAACTCTTTCTCCACGCGCGCCAGGTCGTCGCCAATCAGCGCGAGGATCTCCTTGAGCCTGACGGCCGCGACGGGCCCGGGGGGCGCCGGCGGGCGCGCTGATGCTCGCATCGACGCCGCAGAATGGGCGCGCACTGCCCGGGGAGTCTCCATGGCTACGAGGCTCCCCCTTCCTGGCTCGGAGTCGATGCGCCGCCGGGTGCAACCACGGGGTCGAAGCGCCGCGAACCCACCGCCTCGGCGCCGCGGAAGAGGTAGACCACGCCGTGCGTGAAGTACCACCATTCCTCTTCGCCCGCCTCGCTCTGGGCGACCTTCTCGGGCAGCCCGATGGAACGGAGGATCCGCCCGCGAGGCGTCAGAGCGCCCCCCGCCTCCGCGATGCGGCGCTCGACCTCGGGCCAGTCAGGATGCGTCTTGATGACCGCCTCGACGGTGGCGAGACCGCCGCGCCGCACCTGAGCGGTGATCTCGATGTCCGCCGGCTTGAGGTACCTGACCGTGTCGAGACGCTCAGGGTCCGACAGGCGGATGAACAGAAAGTGGTATCCGCGCTTGCGCGGGACATCGAAAGAGAAGTAGCCGTTCGCGTCGGTCGCGATGGCGGAAACCTCCGACACCTTCCCGCCGGACGTGTAGGTGCTGATCTCGACGTAGCGCTGGGTCGCGAGGAGAGACACGGGCCAGCTCGCCATCCCCTCGCCTGTCTCGGCCGTGATCCGCCCGTTCACGACGACCCTTTTTTCGGCCTGGGCCGGCGCTGAGAGGAGGATCATCACGGGAATTGTGGCGAGGGCGATGGCGGCGCGCCGCGCGGCAGGCCTCGGGGGGCTCGGCATCGAGGGAATGGTGTCTCCGGGGTGTTGCAAGGCGTCTACGGGCCGCGCCATCTTACCATCGGCCCCGGAAACGCCGCAATCCGCGCTCACCTCGTGTCGAGGACCTCGACCCCCTGCGGGATCTCGAAATGGAAGAGAGCGTCGTCCAGGGGCGCGTTCTCCACGATATCGAAGAACTCGAACGTCATCCGCCCTCCGACCGAGTCCAGCATGGTCAAACGCCGGACGATCAGCGCCGTCGGATCCACCGCCACCAGAAGAGCCTCGAATTCCTCCTGGCGCTCGATCGGTTCGAGCCTCAGGACCACGGCCCCGGCGAACCCCTGCGGTCCGGCTTCCTCCGCGGTCAGCCGGCGCGCCGTGAAGTCCTCGTCCAGCCGGAGGCGACCCGCGAGCAGCGAGGACGCCGCCGCTCCGCCCCCCTTGGGATAGCGCCCCACCTGAACCTCGTTGTCTTCCGGGAGATGGAGCCACGTCGTCTCGCCGTCGGTGACCGCGAGCTTCTTTTCGGGCTTCTCGTACTCCCACCGCATGGAGGCCGGCTTCCTGATGGCGAACTTCCCCGACTCGACGCGCGCACGTCCCAGCCCGCGGGATTCGAGGCGCTGGACGAACCGGCCGGTCAGAGTCTCGAGGCGCTGCATCTTCGCCTGCAGCCGTCCGGCCAGAGGATCTGCCGGGTCCCCTTCTGCGCGCGCCACCGGCTCCGCCCCCTTCTGCGCCATCTCCGCCGGTCGCGCCCGGATCAGCCCCGCGGAGAGAAGCCCCGTGAGGATGGCGAGACACGCAACGCGTCGCATGGGAGAACCTCCTGGCATCGTTGCGCGCGGGCGGGCGCACGGTGACCGCCGCATGGGCGGGACAGTGGAGTTTAATCACTCTGTTGGTTGAGCGCACGCGCACGGCTTTGCCCGCGATATGGGGCTGTGGTAGGGTCGTGCGTCATGAAACGCCTCGCAATCGCCGGCATCGCGGCCGCCGCCGTCGTGCTCGTCGTGTTCCTCTTCACGATGCGCGTTCCCGCGGGAAGCTTGGTCGTCCTGGAGACGGCCAGCCCCGGTGAGCCCGCGCTCGTCCTGACGCCTGGATGGCATCGCCGCCCCTTCGGCCGTCGCAGCGTCGTCTATCCGCTGGAGACCGTAATCGCCGGAGAGGCCGTTGTTGCCGGGGAAGGATCGCCGACCCTGCGCTATTCCCTCGGCGCCGCGCTGGAACCTTCCCAGGCAGCACAGCTCCACGCCGCAATGCGCGGAGACCTCAAGGAATACTTGAAGTCCAGGACCTCGGCGATGCTCACCGCCTTCGCCTCGAGGGCGACGCCCGGGGTCCTCTTCTCCGACGGTTTCCGCGAGCAGGCAGCCGCGGGGGTGCGCGAAGCGCTGATGAGGGAAGGATTTGCGAAGGCGGATCTGACGATCGAGCCGCTGGACGTGGAGGCGCTCCTGAATGGCGTGCGGCTCCTGGCGCCGGCGGGCAACGCCTCGGAGCTTCGCGCTCCGGTGACGCGCGCTCTCGCAGCCGATCCGCGGAGTTGGCGCCTGCTCACCGCCATGGGGATGATCAATGAGTCGGAGAAGCTGGTCGCCGAGGCGGAGACGAACTATCTCGACGCGCTCGCCATCGACCCGGGAGCCCTCCCCCCCATGGAGCGCCTCCTGACCATCTACTCGACGGTGGGAGAATGGACCAAGCTGCAGCGGGTGCTGGACGCCGCGCTCGCGGCGAATCCCGATTCGGCTCAGCATCTGAACTGGACGGGGCTCGTCCTGATGAAGCGGCGCGATCTCGTCGGCGCTGAGCGCGCGCTGACCCACGCGCTCGAGCTCGCTCCCGACAACGCGACCGTCATGGCGAACCTGGGCACGCTGCTGATGAGCACTGGCAGGAACGAAGAGGCGATCGCGATGTTCCGCCGGGCCGTGGACCTGGCTCCCGGCGATCCCCGCGCGCTCGTCAACCTCGGCTCCGCGCTGGCCGCTTCGGACCGCTTCGACGAGGCGCTCGAGCCGCTCGCACGCGCCGAAGCGTCGGGGTTCCTCACGCACAATCTCGCCAGCACCCTGGCGATCGTCCATGGCAAGCTCGGCCACGCCGAGGAGGCCACCGCGTACCGCGCGAAGGCGGAGGCCTTGAAGGAGCAGGAGCGCGCGAGCCCCGCGGCCCAGGCGGCGTTGCCGCCTACTTGATCAAGGACACCGTGCCGCCCCGTCTCACCCCGATGTTCGAGCAGTACCACCGGATAAAGCGCGATCACGCCGACAAGATCCTGCTCTTCCGGATGGGGGACTTCTACGAGATGTTCTTCGACGACGCCGTCGCGGCCTCCGGCGTCCTGGACATCGCCCTCACCGCGCGCGGGAAGGGTACCGACGCCGAGGCGCCCATGTGCGGCGTGCCGCAGCAGTCGGTGGACTCCTACATCGCGCGGCTGATCGCTTCGGGGCATCGCGTGGCCGTCTGCGATCAGGTCGAGGATGCCGGGCAGGCGCGAGGCCTGGTCCGGCGCGAGGTGGTCCGCGTCGTGAGCCCCGGAACGGTCACCGACCCGGCCGCTCTCGACGCCCACGAGAACATCTACATCGCCTGCCTCCATCCCGGCACGGGAGGAGTCGGCGCGGCCTTCATCGACCTTTCCACAGGAGACTTCCAGATCGCCGAGTCGCGCACCGGCGCGCCCTGGGAGGAGATCTCCCTGCATGTCGCGACGCTGCGCCCTCGCGAGATCCTGCATCCGGAGCGGGCCGACCCCAGGGACAATCTCCCCCGCGAGATGGTCGCGGGCATCTCCTTCAACGCGCTCCCCGACTGGACTTTCGCCCGCGACGCGTCGTACCGCGCCCTGACCCAGCAGATGAAGACCCGCTCGCTCGAGGGCTTCGGGTGCGAGGCGATGGACCTTGCGGTTGGCGCGGGAGGGGCGCTGGTTCACTATCTGAAAGGATCGCAGCGATCCGCCCTCGCGCACATCCACCGCGTCGTCCCGCGCGTGGCCGCCGACCACATGCTGCTCGATGCCCCCACCCTCAGGACGCTCGAGGTCGTGCGCTCCCAGACCACAGGCGACCGGAGAGGGTCGCTTCTTGCGGTGCTGGACAGGACGGTCACTCCGATGGGATCGCGGCTCATGCGATCGTGGCTCCTCGCCCCGCTGCTTTGCGTTGAACCAATCACGGCGCGGCATGACGCCGTCGCCGAGCTGGCCGTGGACAATCGCCGCCGCGAGGACCTGCGAAAGAGCATGAGCGGCATCCGCGACGTGGAGCGCCTCCTCGGCCGCATCACCCTCGGCACGGCCAACGCCCGCGATCTCATGGCGTTGCGGGCGTCGCTCGAGCGGCTCCCTGCCATGGCGGAGACCCTGGCCGGGCTTCAGACTCCCCTTCTGCGGGGGCATGCGGGGCCTCTGGCGTCCTCGGACACCGCCGCGCCGCCGGGCGCGCTGGACGTCCTTGCGGATCTGCACGAGCTGCTTGCCCGCTCGATCGCCGATGATCCCCCCGCGACCATCCACGACGGCGGGATGATCCGCGAGGGTTATGACGCCGCGCTGGACGAGCTGCGCGCCATCTCGCACGACGGTCGCGCCTGGATCGCCCGCATGGAGGCGCGCGAGCGTGACAGGACCGGCATCGCGAGCCTCAAGGTGCGGTTCAACAAGGTGTTCGGGTACTACATCGAGATCTCCCGCTCCAACCTCCGACTGGTGCCCCCCGATTACGAGCGCAAGCAGACGATCGTCAACGCTGAGCGTTTCGTCACGACCGAGCTTAAGGAATACGAGGAGAAGGTGCTCACCGCCCAGGATCGGATCCAGGAGATGGAGCACGGGATCTTCTCGTGCATCAGGGACGAAGTGGCCGCTGTCGCCCCGCGCATCACCGCGGTGACCGATCGGATCGCAAAGATCGACGCGCTCGCCGGGCTCGCCGACGTGGCCGTCGCGCGCGGGTATGCGCGTCCCGTCATGAGCGCCGAGTCGGTCACGCGCATCATCGCCGGCCGGCATCCCGTCGTGGAGGCGCTCAACACCGAGGAGCGGTTCGTCCCCAACGATGTCGAGCTGAGCGAGGGCGGCGCGCGGATCCTGATCGTCACGGGGCCGAACATGGGGGGCAAGTCGACCTATCTGCGCCAGGTCGCCCTCATCACCCTGATGGCGCAGGCCGGCTCGTTCGTCCCCGCGGCCGAAGCCACTCTTGGCGTCGCCGACAGGATCTTCTCGCGCATCGGATCATCGGACAACCTCGCCGGCGGACAATCGACGTTCATGGTGGAGATGCAGGAGACGGCGAACATCCTCAACAACGCGACTCCCAGGAGCCTCATCCTGCTGGATGAGGTCGGCCGCGGCACCAGCACGTTCGACGGGCTGTCGCTCGCGTGGGCCATCGTCGAGCACCTTCACGATGCGCCGTCGCTCAGGGGACGGGTGCTCTTCGCGACCCACTACCACGAGCTGACCGAGCTGTCCCTGACCCGCGACGCGATCCGCAACCTCACGGTGGCGGTCCAGGAATCAGGTCACGATGTCGTGTTCCTGAGGAAGATCGTCGAAGGAGCCGCGGATCGCTCCTACGGCATCCAGGTGGCCCGGCTCGCGGGGCTCCCCCACGCGGTCATCGATCGCGCGCAAGAGGTCCTGGCGAATCTCGAGCATGAGGAGATCGGGCGGGACGGTCTGCCGAAGCTGGCCCGTCACGGCGAGCCGGGGGCTCCGACCCGGGCGCGCGCGGGGCAGCTTCCCCTCTTCGGCCCCGCGACCGACGCGGCGGAATCGGAGATCGCCCGCGCGATCCGCGGCATGGATCCCGACGCGATGACGCCGCTCGAGGCGCTCGCCGCGCTCGACCGGCTCAAGCGCCGGCTCACGGAGGAGTGAGCTCCATGAGGTGCGCGCACCTTTGCAGCGCGCCGATGCCGCGCTCCGCGACCGCCACCGGCATCAGGACGGCGGGAGGCGCTGCGGTCAGTCCGTCGTAGGAAACCAGCCGGGAGGACTCCGACGAAGGGTCAGCCAGCAGATTCTCCATCACCGATCCCGGCAGGTCGCTCGATGGCGGCAGACCCGCGAGGTGCAGCGCCGTTGGGAGAACGTCCAGCATCTCGGCCTCCCAACCGCCTTTGCCCGGTGCGATCCCCCGGCCCACGGCCAGCACGATGCCGGTGGCGTCGTGGACGCCGAAAACTCCCGTCGGCTTTGCGATGTCGCGCATGGCGATCTGCGCGCCGCCGATCCGAAGGACACTGTCGGATCCGAAACCCGGCGCCTGCGCCACCCAGAGGTCGGTCGCTCCGGGGTCCGCCCACGCGTGGGCGTCGTGTCTCACGGCTGGCTCGACGCCGAAGAGCTTCCGCCCGCCTGCGTCGGCAATCCCCTCGAGCGACTTCGCCAGCTCGAGCAGGACTCCATCGGCTGACGCGGGGTCGAGGCTCCCCTTCGCCTCGCGCCCTCTGATGTTCAGGAAGACGCCGCGCCGCCCCGACCCGTCCTCCGCGAGGGCAAAAGCTCTCGTGCGGTCCCAGTCCGTCTCCCCGGCAGGAGTCGCCGTCTGGTACCCCAGCTTCCGGAGCAGCAGGTTCATATCCACGCGCAGGTCCTCGTCCGGCTGGATGCCGCGGAAGCCGTGGTCCGAGACGATGAGCAGCGTGGCGTCCTCAGGGAGACGCTCGATCAGCATCCCGATCCACGCGTCGAACATCTCGTAAGCTCCGGGGATGGCGCGCGCGCGCGCGGCGGCGAGGTCCGGCGCGACGGGGTCTCCGCGGCCGGCCATGACCTGAAGGAAGCGCCGCTCCATGTAGGCCCAGAAGCGATGCGAGGCGCCATCGATCGATCGGAACCTGAACAGCGCGATGGCCGGCTGGTGAACCCTGTAGAGCGCCAGGCCGCGCGACAGATCCTGAAGATCGCGCTCGAACCATCCGCGCAGGTCGTCGCTCAGCGCCGCCACGGGGAGGAGCCGGTCGGGGATCGTGAGACGATCCTCATCGCCGGTATCCGGGCCGATGGCCCTCTCGGGATGCGCGCCGCGAGGCGACGCGGCCAGCTCCGGGTCCCACTCCTCGGAGACCATGAACCCCTTCACCTCTTCGGCCGGAAACGTCGCGGGCCATCCCACGGCGCCGACCGTCACATCCCGGCTCGTGGCGATCGTCCAGAGGGCTGGCGTCCGTCTCATGTCCGCCGTCACGGGGCGCAAGGCGTACCGCCCCGCCGACCGGAGCGTGTCGGTCAGGATTCCGTGACTCCCGGGGGGCCGCCCGGTCACGACCGTCGTCCAGAGAGGGGCGGTCAGCAGAGGCGGAGTCGCGCGCAGCCTCCCCGCCGAGCCGGCCTCGACGAGCGACGCCAGACGCGGTAGCTGACCGCGCGACATCAGGGGGGACATGATGTTCCAGGTCGCGCCATCCACGCCGACGATCACGAGCCTGCCGGTCACCCGCGGCGGGACATGGGGCCCGCCGCATCCTGCGAGCAGCGCGGCAAGCGCCGCGAGCGCGCCAATTCTGGTGCCGGAGATCACGGCGTGCGCGGTGGCGTCACGGCGCGACCTTCAGGAGCACCTTCAAAGCCCCCGGAAGACCGGCGCGCCGGAACGCCTCGGCCCCTTCTTCGAGGGAGAGGACGTCGCGGACCAGACTCTTCACGGCGATCGACCCGGAGCGCAGAGCCGCAAGGGCCGGCTCCATCCTCCCGCAGCGTGAGCCGACGATGGTGATCTCGTCGACCACGGCCCGCGAGGAGTGAAACGGGGATGATGTGGCGCACGTGCTCTTCAACACCACGGTCCCGCGGGGGCGCACGCGGGCCACGGCCTGGTCGAGCCCTTCGGGGGAACCCGTCGTTTCCACGACGATGTCGAACGGGCTGGCCGTGATGCCGTCCGGCGCGGCGACGGCGGTGAGTCCCAGGGAGCGCGCGACCGCCAGGGACGTCTCGCTGCGGCCGGCGACGGTCACGCTGGCCCCCGCGCCGGCGAGGACCTGGCCGACCAGCAACCCCAGCCTTCCACCTCCAAGGACCAGGACGCGATCGCCGTGGTCGATTGCGAGCTGATCGAGGACCTCGAACGCGGCCGCCAGGGGCTCGGCGAACACCGCCTCCTCATCGGGCAGACTGTCGGGGAGCGCGTGCAGGTTCGAGACCGGCAGGGTGAGCTGCTGGGCGAAGGCGCCATCCTTGTTCAGGATGCCGAGCACGCGACGGCGCGGGCAGTGGCGCCCCATCCCCTCGGCGCAGCGCTGGCAGTCCTGGCAGCCGAGGTTGATCTCCCCCACCACGCGCGCGCCGATCAGCACGCGATCCGCGGGGGCGCTCACGCCCGTCACCGTGCCGACGAACTCATGCCCGGGGATGCCGTGAAAGCCCATGTAGCCGCGCGCGAGATGCAGATCCGTGCCGCAGATCCCCGCCATGCGGACATCCACGAGCGCTTCGCCGGGGCCGGGCTCGGGGGAGGGTCGATCGACGACCGCAAGACGTCCCGGCCCTTCTACTGCAAGAGCGCGCATGGATCGTCTCCGAGGGGTTGCGGCGCCCGCAACGCGAGGAAGGACTCGTGCGGTCTGCTATGCAGCGAACGAGGCGAGTGCTTCTCCCTCGCTCTGGTACGTCTCGAAGTACTCGTCGAGCTTGGTGAGCGCGAGAAGATCCTGGACACGGCCGCCGGGGTTCACGAGCTTCATCGTCCCCTTCCTCTCGACGACGCGCTTGAAGCATGACACGAGCTCGCCGATGCCCGCGCTGTCCATGTAGCTCACCCCGTTGAGATTCAGCAGGATCCTGCTCTGCCCCTCACCGAGGACTTTGTCGACGGCCTCGCGCAGGATCAGGTCACCCTTCCCGATGGTGATCTTCCCGTTGAGGTCGATGATCGTGACCGATCCGACTTTACGCGTTGAAACTTTCATTCATTCTCCTGTAGGGTCCTCTCCGGCTCGCGGTGGAAGTTAGCACACTCACGCCCGTTTCAGCCCGCGCGCGCGCCGGGGCAGCTTCTTGTACAGGCTGACCGTCGTCCCCTTTCCGGGATTGCGGGCGAACCGGATGTCATCCACGAAGGTGCGCATCAGGAAGAGGCCTCGCCCGCTCGTCTTGTCGAGATTCTCGGGCAGTCGCGGGTCGACGTCGCGCTCGAAATCGAATCCCTCCCCCTCGTCCATGATGTCCACTTCGAGACGCCTTCCATTGAGATGGAAGGTGACCTTCACCGGCCGGCTTTCCTGGAGCTTGTTGCCGTGCTTCATCGCGTTGACCGTCGCCTCACGCAGGGCCAGACCGAGATTCAGCATGGAATCCTCGTCCAGGCCCGCGATGCGGCAGATCTCGTCCGAGGCTGCATGAACGAGATTGGCGAGATCCACCCGGCTGTTGAGAGTCATCTCCACGTGCAAGGGGATCGTCATCGGGCGGCCTCTCCTTCGTGAGCGAGCCGCATGGTATCCCTGCCGCCGCGCGACTGTCAATGGATTTGCTCGATAACCTCACGCGAGATCGAGACTTACGAGCGCGCCCAGTCTTGACACCTCAACGCGCGCGACCCTACCATGGAGGGCCCTGGGATGGAGAAGCAGATGGCCTACCTCACCGTGATCGCCAGCGATGGGAAGACTTTCCGTCGCGAGCTCGAGGCGGAGCTCCTGCGTATCGGCCGCTCGTCGAAGAACGACCTGAACCTGTCGTTCGACCTCTCCCTGTCGCGCTTCCATGCGGAGATCCGCGAGAACCGCGGCAAGCACTTCCTCTCCGACGTGGGGAGCCGCAACGGGACCTCCCTGAACGGCCGGCCGGTGTCCGACGCGATGGAGCTGAAGGTCGGGGATCGCATCACACTGGGCGAGACCACGATCCTCTTCTCGGTCGATGAGGAGCCCCGGGTAGCCATCGAGGAGGATGGCCACCTGATGCGGGCCGACAGCTCGACGGTCACGATCCCTCTGGAAGACATCATCAGCAGCGGCCCCCCCGTGAGCGCCACCGCCACCATCACGCCCCAGCAGGCCTTGCCCGAGAACCGGACCCTGGCCGTCCTGACGCGCGCGGGGATGGAGCTTATCAGCAACCGCCCCCTCGACGAGGTGTTCGAGGTGATCATGGACCTCGTCTTCGAGGCGCTCCCCGCGGAGCGTGGATTTCTGATGCTCCTGGAAGGAGAGGGGACCCGCCAGCTCGTCAGCAAGGTCGTGAGGGACAACAAGAAGCGCTCCAACCGCGAGAGGATCCGCCTCTCCCGGACGATCGCGCAGTCCGTCGTGGACAACCGCCAGTCGGTTCTGACCACGGACGCGCAGGCCGACGAACGGTTCAAGATGAAGGAGAGCGTCGTCCTCCAGGGGATCCACTCGGCGATGTGCGTCCCGCTCTGGAACAACAAGGCCGTCATCGGGCTGATCTACTGCGACACGGTGAGCGCCGCGTCCACCTTCACTCCCGAGGATCTCAAGCTCCTGACGCTTCTGGCCAACATCGCCGCCGTGAAAATCGAGAACGCCCGTCTGTTCGAGGAGACCCTCGCCAAGCAGCAGATGGAAAAGGAGATCAAGCAGGCGGCGGACATCCAGCGCAAGCTCCTCCCCGTGAAGCCGCCAATCCTGGAGGGGTACGAGATCGCGGGGTACAACGAGCCGTGCCGGGAGGTCGGGGGGGACTATTTCGACTTCATCGACCGCGGCCCGGCCCGCCTGGGACTGGCCATCGGGGACGTCTCGGGCAAGGGGATGGGCGCCGCGCTGCTGATGGCCACCGTCCGCGCCTCCTTCCGCGCCCACATGGAAACCGCCACCGGGCTGCAGCACCTGATCGGCTCCCTCAACACCGCCATCATCCAGAGCGCGAGCGCCAACAACTTCGTGTCCTTCGTCTACGCGGAGATCGACGGCCCATCGGGCCTGATCGAATACGTCAACGCAGGACACAACCCGCCGATGCTCGTGCGCTCCTCGGGGGAAGTCGACCGACTCCCCGCGGGAGGGCTGATCCTGGGGGTCGTCCCCGCGGCCAAGCATGAGCGCCGGGAGGTGGAGATGAGGCCCGGAGACCTCCTCGTGGCCTTCAGCGACGGCGTGACCGAGACCCAGAACGAGGCGGGCGAGGAGTTCGGAGAGGACCGGCTCATCGGCCTGCTACTGCAGGAACGGACCCGTTCGGCCTCCTTCCTGCAGGATCTCGTGGCCGACAGCCTCAGGAACTTCGCCGGCGCCGCCCCCCAGTACGACGACATCACCCTGGTGGTTCTCAAGAGGGTGGGATAGCCCCCCAGGCTCCTGGCCCCCTGAGCCCAGCGGCGGGGAACCTTCCCAGACGGCCGCCGTTGAACCCCGTCAAAGCCCCGGGCACCCCGGGGCTCATGGAGGATCCGACGATGACCCCCAACGAGCACCGCCCCATCCGCTCCGCCGCGACGCTCCTGCTGGCCGTCGCGGTCGCCCTCGTCGCAGCCCAAGTCCCCGCGGCGGCCGCCGACGGCGCCCTCTGGCTCCGTGTGGACGTCACGCGCTCGGGAGACGAGGGCGGCAGGATCAAGATCAACGTCCCGCTCTCGCTCATGGAAGTCGTGATCGAGTCCGCCGACGGGGAGAAGTTCTTCCATCCCATGGATGTCGCGAACGGACATATAGACATCGCGAAAATGTGGCAGTCGATCCGTGACATGGCCAGCGAAGAGATCGTCACCATCGAAGCCGAGGACGAAGTCATCAAGGTGTGGAAGGACCGCGAGTACTTCCGCGTGGACGTGAATGACGCCGACGAGGGGGCCACGGTCGAGGTGAAGATCCCGATCGGCCTCATGGACTACATGTTCAACAGCGAGCGCACCGGGTTCGACTTCCAGGCGCTCGTCCGCACCCTGCGCGGCTATGCCCCGCTCCAGCTCGTGAAGGTGGTCAGCAACGACGAGAACGTCGCCGTCTGGATCGAAGAGCGCTAGGAAGTTTTCCCGCGACGCGTCACCCCCCCGACGCGTCAGCGTGAGGAGCTGAGGACCTGGGCGATCATCTTCTCTATCGGCCCGTCCTCGGCCCCTCCCGGGATGCGGCCGAACTCCACACCATCCCGGTAGAAGATGAGAGTTGGAAGCGCCCTCACCCCCTTGGAACGCGCCTCAGGCCACTGGTCGAAGCGCCTCGGCACACCGATGTAGGCGATCTTCAGATCGCGCTTGGCAGCCTCGGCGATCGTCTTCATGAACTGCGGGACGATAATCTTGCAGTGCGGGCACCAGGTCCCGAAGTAGACCTCAATCGTGACCGGCCCCCGGTGAGCCCTTATGGTCTGCACCGGCACCTGCTCGGGCCGGTAAGCGTCCATCCCCTTCCGGTAGGCGGGTGTGTGCTTGAAGATCTCATCGGCCGTGGTGGGGCCCTGCAGAGGTGCGCGCGTCAGGATCTTCATCCGCTTCGAGCCGAGATAGAAGAGCACGGCCCCGCGCTGGACGTCGAGCGTGTACTGCGAGACGGGGCGTCCCTCGAGGGAGCCAGAGAGCTGGGCCGTCTCCCCTCCCGCCGCGATCCTGATCTGATCCCGCTTCAGGGACGTGACCTTCTTGCCGGTCTGATCCAGCAGGCCCGCTTCGGCGGTGTCCACGGGGAGGATCAGCAACCGGTCGCTGTTCTGCTCCTTGAAGAAGAGCGCATCGAGAGAGAGAACCCCTTCCACCTCGAGGGACCAGTCGTAGGTGGCCTCCCAGGCCGGAGCCGGCGCCGCGGCGGCGGGCTTCGTCTGCGCGTGGACGGGTCCGGCCGAAAGACCGAGCCAGAGCAGAGATGCGGCCGCGAGGGCCAGGCGACCCACTATCCGCTCACCGCCCGCCATGCGGCGAGGATCCTGACGAGCTCGTGCTCGATGCTGCTGTCGACCGGCACCGCCGAGAAGCGGCCGATCTCGCGCGTCCCCGCGTAGATGATGAACGTGGGAACACCTTGGATGTTCTTTTCCTTGGCGGGGCCGTACTGGGAGAAATTGCGGTCCGGGCACCCCGTGAGTGACAGGGCGATCTTGGGGTTGTCTACGAGCTTCATCGTCTTGAAGAACTTGGGGACGAGCTCCTTGCAATGCGGGCACCAGGAGCCGAAGAAGACTTCGACTCTCACCGGATCGCTGAAGGACTTCAGGTAGGAGAGATCCTTCTGCGACGGGTCATAGCGATCCATCCCCTCCTGGTAGATATACGAGTACGCCAGGATCGCCTCGATGTTCGTCTCCCCGACGATGGCAGGCCTGTTGGTCAGACGGATCTTGTGGTTGTCCCATTCGGCCTGGACACCGTTCTCGTCCGTCGTGAAGGGTTGCCCGTCGGCCCCCACGGCGGAGTCCTTCATCTCGAGCGTCTTGTCGGTCTCTCCGGGCATCACGGGGCCGGTCACGGGGCGCAAGGTGCGCGTCCTCGGATCGATCATGACCGGTTGCCGGAGACCGGGCGCGATCAGCAGCAGCGCTGGCATTCCCGGGGAACGATAGATCCTGGCACCGGCGACGGCCGCGCCGTCGATCTCCACGACGAAGTCGTCCATCAACGTCCAGGCGCGCGCTTCCTGGGCCCCCTGGGACGTGGCCTGCGACCAGGCCAGGACGAGCATCGCGACCAGCGCGGTGAGCATCCCGGGTTGCCGGTGGCGGCTCATGAGCCCATCCCGAGCGCGCGCGCCGCTTCGGATTCCGGCGGCACCTCGCTCCAGGTCGCCGTCACGACGCCATCGCGCACCGCGAAGAAGCGTGGCAGCCCGCGATGCAGAGACCTCATATCCGACGTGGCCAGGTAGTGGAGCTCGAACGCCGGGCCGTGCGTCCAGAAGAACTGGTTGTAGACCGCCTCGTCGTCGCTGTGAAGGCCGACGAGCGGCAGCCGCTGCGCCAGACCGTTCAACGCATCCATCGACGCGAGACTCGCATCATCCGTCAACCTCAGAAGCGCCACGAGATGAGCCCCCTGCGTGAGATCGACTTCCGGGAGTGCCACTTCCAGAGATGCCCATGCGACTCCCGGCGCCAGCCTGGTGGCCAGGTCGTCGATCGGCAGGTGCGGCGCCGCGACCACGAAGGCCCCCGAACCAGCGGCCGTCGCGGCGAGCAGCGCGGCTTTCCACCGCCGCGCGACCACACTCCCCTTCCTCGGACCCGCGCCCAGCCCCGCAATGCCCGCAAGCCCCAGCGCGAGGAACACGGCGTCCTCCGTGAGGGTCTGCTGCGGCGTCCTCGGGCTGTTGCTGCCAAAGCAGCCGCAATCCTCCAGGGGCTGGCCGGTGGCCAGCGCATAGGAAATCGCCGCGATGAACATGACCATCAAGGCACTCGCTATGGCAAGACCGAGCCGGGAGCGGAAGTTTAGCAAAAGGGCGCAACCGAGGGCCACTTCCACGGGAATCAGCAGGAACGCGAACACCGTGGCCGCGGAACCGGTGACGATCCCGTACTGCGCGATATCGCGCGCGAAGCCCATCGGATCGGGCGCCTTGAGGGCGCCGGCCCAGAGGAACACGACTCCCAGCACGAGCCGGGCGATGTGTCCCAGAACGAGCATTCCGCCGCGGAGCCAGGGATGAAGCGTCTCCAATCGCGACACTAGAGCAGACTCCTCACGAGACCGCCGTCCACCTGCACGACGGTTCCCGTAATGTATGAGGCACGTTCCGAACAGAGGAAAGCCACGAGGGAAGCAATCTCCTCGGGCCGGCCAATCCGGCGTGACGGGACCGATTGTTCCATCTGTTCGAGGAATCTCTCGGTCGTCACTCCGGCATCCGCGGCGCGGGACCGGGCGAGGTCCTTCAGGCGCTCGGTGAGAGTGTAGCCGGGACAGACGACGTTCACCATGACGTTGTCAGCAGCGCATTCGTTGGCCAGGGTCTTGCTGAACCCGGCCACACCGGCCCTGAGGCTGTTCGAGAGGATGAGACCGTCGATCGGCTGCTTCACGGCGACCGAGGTGAGGTTCACGATCCGCCCCCACTTCCTGCGGCGCATCGAGGGGACGACCTTGTGGGCGAGCAGGACGGCGCTTCGCAGGTTCATCCGGAAGGCCGCCTCCCACTCGGCCATGGGAAGCTGGTCGAATCGTCCCGGAGGGGGGCCCGCCGCGTTGGCGACCAGGATGTCCACGGGACCGAAGCTCGCTTCGATCCGCGTCAGGATGCGGGAGACGTCCTCGTCGCGCGCAACGTCGCCGGCCACCCCCAGCGTTTTCGCTCCGGTCTCCCTGGCGATGGCGGCCGCCGCATCCATCAGCGGCGCTTCGCGTCGCGCGCACAGGGCCACACTGGCCCCTTCGGCCGCCAGCGCGCGCGCCACCGCGCGGCCGATCCCCTCGCTGGAAGCCGCGACGAGCGCGACGCGCCCGCCGATCCCGAGGTCCATGTGACACTCCTTTACCCGGTTGTGCGGCAAGATACTACGGTCCTGCCCTCTCCGCCCTCGCGGCGGACGCGCCGGATCGTCCCAGGCGCGTCAGGAGGATTCCCGCGAAGATGCAGACCCCGCCGCCCAGCAGACCGGTCGTGACCTTCTCACCCAGGATCAGCACGCCGGACAAAGCGCCGAACACAGGCACGAGATTCGAATAGATCGCGGTGCGCAGGTTGCCGACGTCGCGGACCGATCTGTACCAGAGGATATAGGCCGCCACCAGTGCGAAGAGCATCGAGTAGGCCAGCCCGGCCCACGTCAGCGCCGGGATGGCGCTCCAGTCCTGTTTCTTCAGATCGGGGATCGACAGCGCGATGAGCGGCACGGCGCCGATGCTCAGCGTCACCGCCGTCACGCGCAGGGGGGAGTATCGGCGCAGGAGATCGCGCGACATCACGGTGTAGATCGACCAGCAGACGACGGCGCCGAAAACGAGCAGCGATCCCGTCAGCCGATTCGCCAAGGAGACGGTCTGCGCCGGTCCCTCCCCTCCCGCGGTCACGAGCCCCACCCCCGCGAAGGCCAGTGCGGCTCCCATGCTCCCGGCGGCGCCGATTCTCTCGTGGGCCGTCAGCCACGTCAGGATGCCGACGACGATCGGCGTGGCGCCGAAGATCAGGGCCGCGCTCGAGGCCGTCGTGAGATCCAGGCCCAGGACGAACACGACCTGGTAGGCCGTGTGGCCCACGAGCGACAGCACGAGAACGCGACCCATGTCGCGGCGCGCGATGTGCACCGTCCCCTCCATGACGCGCGTGAGGAGCAGCAGAATGATCGCGGCGCCCGCGAACCTCACGGCGTTGAAGGCCAGCGGCATCATCCAGACGAAGCAGATCTTCAGGACGGAGATGTTGAAGGCCCAGAAGAGCACGACCAGGAGGAGCTCCGCGTCACGCCGCGGGCCCTTGCCGGGATTCACGTTGACACGTCCTCGACAGGTTGGTTAGGCTGAGCGGGCGGCAGGATACACCACGTTTTCGGCCATCCAACCCGAGGGCTTCCCCATGACTCCGCA
>Ga0137433_1000115_pt1 | contig 44331 bp, 60 predicted proteins | sample EasRivERMZT840_2_FD_102335 | JGI IMG/M metagenome (GOLD analysis project Ga0137433, IMG submission 102335) | Soil microbial communities from meander-bound floodplain in the East River, Colorado, USA - East River MetaG ERMZT840_2 | ecosystem: Environmental > Terrestrial > Soil > Floodplain ...
ATGAGGGGGCGGGATTGCCGCTCAGGGCGGTAGCCCGAGTATGCGTAGTTAACGCCGCGTGAAACCCGTTGGAACCGGGCTACAGTGTTGTTATGCCCTACGGGCAACTGAACCAACTTCATCTGCTCTTCTCCTATTTGTTAGCCGTTTCGTTCCGGCCTAGGGTCTATTATATAGTGTTTTACGCTGCCGGGCTATCTTTCTCCTGTTTCCCTATGAGTCGTTTCTGTAGAGTAGCTTTCCGGCCCTATTGCGGCGATCGGTGGGACCACCTTGCGGATGAGGGAGTCAATCCGGTCCAGCTGTTCTGTGTTGAGGCCCCCCTCATGGGCCAACCACATACACGTATAGTCGAGGACCTTGATCAGGTCCTCGACCGTCTGTCCCTTGTACGGAGCCCTCTCTGCGTACTTGGTAATGTTAGCGGCATACCAGTTCAGTTTCAGCCGGATAGCCCGCTGGTGGTGCTGCTCCCCTGGGAAGACCTTGTAATGGGCGCCTTGTAGTTCAGCCATGATTCTTCTCCAGTGTTTGGTGGCAACGTTCGATGACTTCCTTGGGGAGTACCGCCCCCACCATTTCGGTGACGGAGCAGGCCCCCTTAGTGTAGTCCACCTGGTCCAGCAGAAGCCGCAGGGCCTCGGTTGGTGTTAGGGTGCGTTGTTCAGCCATGGTATTCCTTGAAGAGTTGTACGGCCTTCTCGTTGGGGTGCCCGATACGGTTGAGAGCGTCCCGTGCTGTAGCAACCACCTTCTGCATGGTCTGGTTACCCAGCCATGTCTCGCGGCGGGCGAACAGGAAGCACTCGAACATATCGGCCCACTCCAGGATATGCTGTTCCTCCCGGTTGAGGCCCTGGCAAAGGTTGTGCTCGAAGTTGAACGCTTCCTCTACATCCTTCGCTGCCTCCTTGAGGTTGTAGTTGTCCCTCTTGGCGGTGTAGGGGATGTCCCCCGTTCGGCACTCCCCCAGGTCGTGGGTCAGAGCCGCCATGAGCAGCTGGTACCCCTGGGGGTAGATGTGGTTCACGATCATAGCTACACCCCACTGGTGCTCGGCTAGGTTCTGCTCCTTGATCGTGACCTGGGTATGGTACCTCTTAATGGTACCAGCTTCGTACTTAGTCCTGAAGTCCATATGCGTCTTCCCATTTGCGGCGGTTAAGCCATTGTTTACAGGCCGTCCTCACCTCCAAGTCCGCGATGTCGTTACACGCCTCTAGGGCCTGTATCTTTCGCTTGTTCTTGTAGAACCTGTACGCCGTCAGCATAGGCCTGAGGACGAGCAGGATGAAGGGGTTAGTGAACTGGTCCTGGTCGGGGGAGCCGATCCACTGGGTCAGTTCGTACAGGTCGTAGGGGTTGCCGAACCGCACGATGGGGATGTGGCTGTTGATCAGCTCATCGCTGTAGTAGGGGCAGTCCTCAATCTCTTCCAGGAGGTCAAAGTGCCTCTCGTAGATATGGAAGTTGTTGCTGAACTGTACGTAGTGCCCTACTTCTACCCCGAGGGTATCAGCTACGAACTCCTGGAGCATCGACATGTGAACCACGTTGGCCCCGTAGGCCCCCCAGATCATGTCGTTGCTCCGGTTGGTCACGGTCATGTTCAACTGGCCGTTGACTATCTCGAAATACACCCCGGTATTACAGGGGATGTCCTTCATACCGCCCACGATCCAGTCCTGGTCCACCTCGGGGTCGAACATCTGGAGCACGGCCCGCCTGGAATGGGGGTCGGACCTCAGATGGTTGACTATCCAAAGTAGTTGGTCGTGTCCAAAGTGGTTCCTCCAGCGGTGGCCGTAGGCGCCATGGAGGGTAATACCATCGTCGGAGAATTGGGTGATGTTCGTATTGAACGCCATGATCCACCCGACATCGTTGCGCCCCGCGAGCATCCACACGCCCTCGAAGATGTGGAAGAAGGGGTTGGCGTCCCGCTTCGGGTCCAGGAGCATCCTCTCCTTGGGGTGGGTGTAGGTGGTTGCCACCGGCCCTAGGATACGTCTGACCCTGCCATTTCTTGAATGCTGCTCGACCCCCATCACCTTCATCTTCCAGAGGGCTTCGGGGTAAACAGTGTTTACGTTACGACCCAGAATGTCTAGCATTGAATGCCTTTAAGTGCTCGTTGAGTTCCGCCTTCACTTTGCGTGCTGTCCCCCCGCGCCACTGGTGAAGAGCATTCAGTGCGCGGGCTACTACCATGTCCCCCCATTCCAGGCCATATCTGTCCTCGCATGTACGCATGGTCAGCATGGCCTCGACGTAGGGCATCGATTGGATACGGTAAAAGGCCGAGCTGGGGTTATCATGCCAATCTATCAGAATCTCGGCCGCAAGTTGGTTTAGGGGTTTCATTGTCCTTCCTAGGTAAACCCTATTATAACCTAGTCAGGGCGGTAATTAGATGCCATCCAGCCTCTCCAGTGGACGACTCCTGAGGGCAGGAGGGGATGGAATGTACCTATGGGAGGCCGTGTGTTATTCTGCCTGTCCCACTCCAGATTCTCCACCACAATCTTGTCCTCGGCGGCGGTCTCCATGTACGCCTCTATGGCAGCGTGGGCTAGCCGCAGGTTCTCTGTAGTTGCGAAGAACTCCAATGTCTGGGTGGTCTCGTGCTTCAGGCTCGACTTCACGTACATGCCCGGGTAGTTCTCGAACATGTCGTAGGGGTAGGAGCAGAGCCACTTGGCCCCGTAGTCTGGGAAGTAGCCGCTGTTATGCTCCATCCACAGCCTGTAGTATTCCAGGTAAGCCCCCTGCTTCTCGGTGGGGGCGTTGAACGCCACCTCCTGGAGGCTACTGGCGGTGGTGTATGTGATTCGCGCTGTCGCGGTATCGACCCAAGAGTTGAGGCCTCTATGGATGGGGGCTATATGATTCAGGTCCATATAGGTCATCATAAAGACCTCCTTGGAGCAATCCATCTTAGCGATGATCTTGCGTATGTGCTTCATACCTGGTACTTGTTCTTCAGCCGTTCATCGAAGTGCTTAGCCCTGATGTACTTGCTCAGTTCACAGAGGCAGTTCTGGGTGTTCTGGGCGCAGAGGGTAAGGCCCACCTTCGTGTGAATGAGGTCCCGGATCACGTTGACCTCCGCTATGAAGTTGGGGACCGGGATGGTCATCGTGCGGGGTCGCTCGTGGATGAAGTTGAGACCCATCTGCGAGCCGGGGCCAGGAGCACACCACGAGTACCAGTCATTCGCCTGGGAGAGGTGGTCCGTATGCTTCAGGTCGGCTATGACCTGGGCCACAAGGAAGGTCCCCATACCTGGGGTAGCAAGCGTCCCCGCCGCGAAGCTGAGCATGGCGGGCCTGGCCCCAATGAACCTACGGCACATGTACGCAGCCCCGTCCAGGACGCGGGCAATGATCACCTGCTTGGTCTCCCCGCCAGCGGAGTAGCCGCCCGTCACCATGTAGGCCCCGGTCCAGGACTTGAGCCCCTTCTCCTTGCGCTTGTCGAAGGTCTCAATGAAGTGCTGGCGGTACTCCGGTGTCCACCCCTTATGCGGGTAGCCCAGTTCCTCCAGAGTCTCCGGCCAGTTGACCAGGCGGGCGATACACATGGCTATGGGCAGGTTCTCGTCCGACAGGCCGTGGGGCATGAAGTTGTTATGGATCCAGCGCGTGACCTTGTCATGCTCGCGGCGGACGTTACACCACCTGTTCCCTGCCATGATCGGGTCCTCAGAGTAAGGCGGGTCCCACTGGTCGTTCTCCTTGCGCCGCCGTATGGCCTCGCGCTCATTGATCCAGTAGTATAGATCGTTGAGATACTTCACGGCTTGTCCTTCAGCTTGATACCCTTCACGAATAGCCAGGCCACGCCGATGATCGTGAGGCAGGGGATGCCTACCACGATAACCAGGGCGATCAGGACTTCAGTGTTGCTCATAGCTCGTACTCCCATTTGAGGGCGTCTTCCAGGGAAGTCGCGGTTACACAGCCTACGCCAGGGATGTCCTTGGTATAGTAGGTGAAGTTGTTCTGCTTGCGCCACCGGACGTACCATCCAGCGGCTACAAGCTCGTCAAGCAATACTTGCTCGTAGCGCAGTTTCGCCTCGCGTACCTTATTGTACCCGAGGCTGGACATCTTAGTGACCTCCAAGAATCTTCTCCAGGTCATTGACGTCCACCATCATCATGGTCATGCCCCTGCCGTGGCCCCCGGCCTTGTTCAGCATCTCGGTGAGGTAGTTGTTCGCGTAGTCATTGAAGGCGGCGAACTCCAGAGGGAACACGATCTGGCCATTCCTCTCATAGTAGTAGTCGGCGCGGATGGCCATTGAGCCCTCCGGCAGGGGCTTCTGCTCTATCTGATTCCACTGGCACCCCGAGGCGTTGAAGATCAGCGTATCATGGAGCTGATGGAGGTCGCCGTGGATCCACTTGTTTTGTTCAGTGTCGAGGAAGTCAGCGCCGGTGATGAGGCAACGAAGCGGGTTCATAGTAACTCCAGTAGTTGGGGGGCCATGGGTTGGTCGTGTTTAAGGACTACGACACGGTGAGTCCCGCCTTCCAACTTGCGTCGGATGGCGTCAATCGTCTTATGCTTGTCCCGGGTCAGGTCGGGGTTGAACTTGTTATTCCGCCCTGACGACGCCCTACGGGCGATTACCCTTTCCAGACAGAGGTCGATAGGGGTGTCCAAGAAGGCGTAGATGTACTTGTCTCCGTAAGGTACGGAGTGCTGTCCCATACGACCGTAGTAGGTGCTCTGAAGGAGCCCCTCGAACACGATGTTCCCTAGCACGTAGTACTTCTCGATGAGCTTGATAACGGTATCAGCGCTGTCGATAGTGTCCACCCCTCCGCAGGCCTGCTCGTAGGAACCCAGCGTGAATAGGTCGGGGCCGAGTCGCATGGCCTCCACCTTGCCGTTCATGCCGATGATAGGCATGGGCTTGTCTTTCATGAGGGAGCGGACGGCAGTGCTCTTACCGGAGCCGGAACAGCCGTGAATCTTAATGATCTTATTCATAAATCTCCATGAGGTAGTAACACGAACCGAGGCCGATGGCGGACTCGATGACTTTGAATCCGTAGGTGCGCTCCATGTAGGAGCCGAACACCTCGCGGTAGTTCAGCTTATCCACCTTGACTCCGAACAGGTCCCGGTACAACTTAACCTGGTTGGGAAGATGGCACCAATAGGCCCCGTACTCCTGCATGAGGATGTACTTCGCCGCCGAGTCCTCAATGGACTCGAACAGGTTATGCCAGTTCTTCTCCTTGACCATCGCGTTCAGGGTGCCCTTATGGGGGTCGATGATCACCAGGTCCTCAAAGAAGGTCTGGTCGAATGCGTTATCCCAGACTACCTCGGCCCATGGGCACTTCTTGCGGTACTCCTGTACACAGTCGTGGTCCAACTCGATAGCGGTCCATCGGGCAGGCTCTAGAATCGGCTGCAGGGCGCTGGCGATAGTCCCGACGCCCCCGAATAGGTCCGTCACTGCGAGGCCCTTGGGCAGCTTCGTAGCAAGGGCGCAAAAGATGTCCACGTACTTGGCTACGGGCTTATCCGCGTAGTTGAAGGGGTGGCCGTATTCGTAGGTCATGAGAACTCTATGCCCTTTGCGAAATCAGGGTCGGTCCAGCCGGACTCGGGGACAGCGTCTGGCATCCCTTCGTACAACTCGAGCATTGAGACAATATAGGGCTTGAACCCGAACCGCCTCTCATACTCCGTACAGAGGTCCACCGCGTAGTAGTACAGCCACCCATAGTGCTCGTGGGAGTCCATGGCCCACTTGACCCAGGGGTGGTTAAGGTCCACCGGGGCAAAGGTTGACTTACCCCCGATAGAGCAGGAGGTGGCGGTGTCCCATTTGAACACCTTGGGTTGGAGAAGATGCCACACCGCCGACAGATGGACAGCGGCCCGGATAGGGCCGTTGATTATCCAGTCGTCGGATAGACCCTCAACCAATTCCTGGGTTTTCTCCCCAGGGTAGAGAAGGTCGAGGCTCATTACCAGAGCACCACGCGATCAGCCCGCGCAATCGCGTCTTCCCGGTTCATATGAACACCGGGCAGGGTAAAACGGGTAGAGTCCAGGTCATCCCGAAGCTCCAGCCAGTACATACCGATCAGGGTATTAAAGTACACCTTCACGGTCATCGGACGCTGGAACCGTTCCCCGACTCGGCGCGCATGAACAACCTCGTCATGCTCTTCAATCTTAGCGGTAACCATCTATCTCTCCTAGTAGTGAAGCCTCTATTATAGGCGACTATTCCCTGGGAACGATACGTTTTATTGCGTCGTTCAGACGATTTTGAGTGCGGTCTTTCCCAGCTAGGGCAGCCACTACATCCTCGTCCTTCGTGTTCTCGGCTACGAGGTGATGTACTGAGACTACGGGGGACAACTGTCCCTGGCGCCAGATACGGGCGATGGCTTGCTGGTACAACTCTAGGTCCCAGGTTATACCAAACCAGCAGATGTCCTTACATGCCTCTTGTAGGTTCAGGCCGTGGCCCATGGACCGGGGGTGCCCTATCAGGAGGGGTATCCGCCCGGCATTGAACTCGTTGATAACGTAGGCGACATTCTTGACCTGGCCGATATTCACGGCCTGGGGGAACGCTTCCATGATCCGAGCGCCGTCATCGATGAACTCGTAGCAGACCAGTAGAGGCCTGCCTTGCATTTCCTCATAGAGTTCCCGCAGGGCCTCAATCTTCTCATCGTGGAGTCGATGAGCAACGTGTTCCTCGTCGTACAGGAAGCCGTTGGCCACCTGGCGTAGCTTCGTCCCCAGGGCGGCGGTATTGAACACCGCCACGGTCTGTTCCTCTAGTTGGAGCAGGAAGGTATGCTCCAATTCCTTGTACTTGGCGTACACCGGAGGGGCCAGCTTGATAGGGATGTAGTTGTTAATGAGCTCCGGCATGTCGAGGTGGTCCTTGGCCATTAGGCGCAGGAGCTTCCCCGATACACGCTCATAGATGTCCGTAGCCGAGTTGGGGGCCATGAGCCACGTAAACCCATCGTGGGACTGGTACATGTACCGCTGGCGGAAATGGGTAATGTACTTGCCCAGGGCGACCCCCATGTCGCATACGTACATCTGGCCGAATAGGTCCGCCAGCCCATTAGGTGCCGGCGTACCCGTTAGGATGATCCGACGCTTGAAGCGGTGGAGTTCCTTCTTCAGGGCCTTAAAGCGCTGAGTCTGGCTATCCTTGAACTTCGTGCTCTCGTCCACGACTAGCATATCTAGGTCCACCCACTTCCAGGGGTCCAACTCCAGTAGCCGGGTCAGGGACTCCGGGTTGATCACGTAAACATCGTAGCCCCTACGGAGCATGTCCACTCTGGTCTCCCGATCCATCTCAGTGAGGTCGCAGATCGTCATGTGCTTGAAGTCTTCCCACTTATGGGCCTCGACTGGCCAGACGGTCTTTGCGACCCGGAGGGGGGCCACTACCAGGGTATGGTGTATGTGCCCTTCCTCCTTCAGGAACATTGCGGCCGCTAGGGTAACTGAGGTCTTCCCCAGGCCGGGGTCGAGCAGAAGCCCGCTATGGGGCTTCTCCATGAGCCACCGTAGGGCGACTTCCTGATACGACCTAGGATTCCAGGGGACCGCGTTCATATTGACTCCAGTCTTGCTTCGGGGGTAGGTACTGTAGCAGGTCCGGGTACTGGGCCAGCTGCTTATACTTTGAGTCAACGTCGTCACCGATGGTATGGGTCTTCGTAATGAAGTAGCCCTTCATCATACAGAGGACCGTCTCAGCCTCTGGGTAGGAGCAGGGGCGGTCGAAGCTGGGGGGTGCCTTGAACTTCCGCACGTAGTCAGTGACTATCTCCATGGCGTCATGGAAGTGTAGCTCTGGCCAGATGATCTTAGCGCATTTGCGCGGATCGTCGGGGCAGTGCTTCACCGCGTCCTCTAGGGTAATGTGAATGGGTCGTCCCCAGACACGATCCTGGAGGTCCATGACCTTCCATACGAAGTATGGGCCGAAGCCGCAACCGTGGAAGTTGGTCTTGAACGTCTTGATCAGGGCATCGTAGTTCGGGGCGTACATCTTGTCCCAGATGTCCATCGGCGTACCGTGCCTGGCTAGGTTGGTTATGAACTCAAGTCCCTTCACCCCTCTGCTATGCCGGCGCTCGGTGCCTCTGGCGAATATCTGGTAGTTGCCCACCGTGTACTCCCAGAACGTGCTCTGAGTCGAGCACCGCGCCGCCTTCACTGCTTCCCCTAGGTCATAGAAGCAGAGGTAGTGTATGGCGAACTTGGTTGCCCAGTCGTTCCCGTTCGCCTTGCGGGCGTTATACAGGAACACGTAGGACGGGTCCAGGTCGTTCGTCTCAATCGTGATTTTTGCGAAATCTCGCCAGTTGGATACTTTCATCTATCTCTTGCTTCCACATGTTAAGGACGTTTGTCCCGTAGTCAACGTTGTCCACTACGAACACGGCGAACCGCGCCTTGCGTAGTATGTCGTGTACATAGGCCTGTAATGGCTCCGGTTTCTCACCGGGCCGCTTGAACTCTATGAAGCACATGCGGCCCTCGTAACCGTAACCATAGTCGGGCCACCCTTTCCGCCCGGTTACGTTAATTCTAACCGGAACAAGGTCGATGCGGGTTGCGAACAGGGTAACTTTCTCTTGTATATCAGACTCCCGCTTCACACGGGCCTCCCTTCTTCTTGGAGTAGTCACACCACCGACAGGCTCCGCCAGGATTGGGGCGGTACTCCTTGTCCTCAAATATCTTAATGGCCCTGCCGTTCCAGTGCTGTATGCGGGCGTCCATGACCCCGCCCCGGAGGATGGCCCCTTCATTGCCCACGTAGCCAGCGTCGAGGTACAGGGCGCCATACTCGGCCCTGACCGCATCTGGATAGTAGCACAGGCCCATGAGGGCGTAGAGTTCCAGTTGCTCTCGGTGCTCCGGGTACTCCCGGCCTGACTTATGGTCAATGACATGGAGGACTTTGCCCTCGATGTAGTGTACGTCTATGATCGCCTTGATCCAGGGGAGGAACACATCCGGCTTCCAGTCCTTGTCTAGCAGCCATGTCTCTTCTGCCTTGGCGCCCTTCTGCCTCAGGTCTTCCAGGCGCAGGGCTACCTTCTTCAGCTCGTAGGGGACGACAGTGATCTCACCCTTGACGTAGCCCTCGCAGTCAGCGTGTAGCCGCGTCCCCCTCGCCATGGCTGGGGATGGCTCGCTCGGCCTCCCGTCCAGGTACGAGTACTTCCACTTTGCTGGGCAGCTCTCGTAGGTGGAGAGGCTGGAGTATGACCATCGTGTAGGTAATGCGTTCATTTTGTGTAGTGTCCTGAGAGGGGTCCGTCTTTGGAACTGGAATTGGGGTTTGTTTCTTGCCTACCAGTAACTTCTTTGAAGGGTCGCTTTATGTCGTGCCAGTTATTGCCTACCTCTATCTCAGCTATGAATGGCACGTCGAAGCCAGGTAGCTTCTCCATGGCGTACTTCAGCTTGGCGATATTCTCAGTACGGTCTTTTGGTGGTGAAGACACGTCGTTTTCGTCGTGTACCGTCAATAGGAATCTACCAGAAGGCGATAATTTATGGTACTCAATGATTGACTGTTTTGTTTGGTCCGCAGCCGATCCTTGGATGAGGTGATTGGGTAACTTATATGAGAAGTCCCAATTGGTCCCCTCGGGACGGTCCACCGGTATCCATCGGCCACCCCAAGTCGTCACCCCCTGACGGGATGAGGCATCATCAATAAAAGCCTTCAAACCTGGTATGGTTCGGAGATATACATCGCGTAAACGCTTCGCCACACCGTATTCTACACCCAACTGACCCGCTAGGTTATCTACACCCGCCCCGTAGATCAGGGAAAAGCCCGTAATCTTGATCTTCTTGCGGGGGAACTCTAGCCCGGCCTCAGTCTTAATTAGGTCCCTGGCTATCTCGTGGAAGTCGGCGGTGGGATTGTTCCGGTAAATCTCAGCGGCCCGCCCCTCAGCGAAGTGGGCCAGGAGCCTCATTTCTTGTCCATTGTAGTCGGCGCAGATAATCTCTTCACCCTCGTCAGGGAGTATGTACCTACGCATGAATACCATCGGCGGATAGCCGGGTATGTTAATGTTCTCAAACTCCGTAGGGACGTTCATTAGGTTCGGCTCGGAACACGACAGGCGACCTGTTCGTGTCCCATACTCGTCCCCTCTGACCTGGTTCCACGAGGGATGTAGGTGCCCATCGTGGGCGCTCATCGCGTACCAGGGATTCATGAAGGTCGTAAGCAGCGTCTTCAGTGCGCCCCTATACCGTAGCGCGGCGAGCAGCTGCGGGTCGCTGATAGCCCCTTCTAGCGATGCCCTAGCGGTTGAATAGCGTCCGGTCGGAGTCTTCTTCAACCGATCCATGTCTATGACCGGTGAGCCATAGAGGGACTTAATGAGCTCGGTGGGGGAGTCTACATTGAACCGCTTCCCGATGCGCCACTGGATGTACTCCGTGATCTGGTTGAAGTATACAGTGTATAGCTGTATGTCGATCCAGAGCTTCGGGCGGTCAATCCGCACGCCCCGCTTCTCCATGTCCATGAGGATAGGGGCCAACTGTATCTCCCGCTGGTATGCGTTCTCCCAGCCCCTCTCCTTCATCTCAGGTCGGAGGTACTCATGGAGGGATCGGGTCCTGAAGACGTCACCGATGGCGTAGGGCTCGATGAGCGAGGCTGGGCACTTGCTAATGTAAGCACCGGCCTTTGATCTGGCCTTGGTCCAGCCCTGGGCGATGACATAGTCCGCTACAGCGTCTTGCTCATCTGGGGGAATGGACAGGAGCTTCTCAGCTGAGGGCTTCAGTGAGACGGACTTAGCAAGGGGGTTATGTAGATAGATTTGGTACATCGTATCGTCCCACGAGGCAGGATGGCCGAAGCCCCAATGCTCTCGGGCGACACCGATGTCGAACTTGCCGTGGTGGAACAGGACACCCTTGTCCCATAGTCGGCTGATCTCGTTCTTGGCCTCATATTCTAGGCAGTTGTTCCCTACGGGATGACCCCACGCCATATAGCGGGGGCTCTTGCCAGGCTCCCAGATGGCAATGCCAACTGGCTTCGGGGACTTACCTGTCCCGTCCTGAATGGCTTCTGTCTCGAAGTCCAATGTTACAACGTCAGACATAGTTCCTCTATGAATAAAAGAGCCCCTTACGGGGGCCAGTCGGCTAGATCACGCCTACAGAGAGTAGATAGACAGAGACGCTCTAACTGCGGGGGTTGTTACAGACACCCTTCGCTGGTCTGGCCGGGGGCCGGCAGAGAAATAGGGGACAGTTAGTCGCATGTCCAGGCCTAGCCACTTGAGGTAATGAACTCGGGCGTGTGGCAAATCAGTACTTGGTCGAGCCGCCGCCCGAGCGCTCAGCCATTTCTTCCTTGGTCGGGTACACCGGGTAGGGATTCTGTTCCATCGTCCAGTTGCGGTTGGCGAGGGTCTCCAGGATGGCCTCGTCCTTGATCTGTTCCAGGGGCTTCCAGTACACTTGGAACAGGGTGCGATCGTGGGGCTTCACGCTGAGCTCGACCACGAACTGGAACGGGGCCATCCCTGCCGAGGCCGCGTCATTGATAAACTTCTGGAAGTTCTTCACTGACGTCGCCGGGAGGTCGCATTGGAGGAAGTCCGTGCGCGAAGCCTTGTCGATGTTTTGAGCAACGTCCGCCGGCAGGAGCCAGATGCGCCGCGAGTTCGTACAGGCCTTGCCCTTGGAGCCGCCACCGGCTGAGCCCCATTCGTTCTTCTCGCAGTTGGAGCAGTAGTCGCTTTGCTGCTCTTCGGCCTGATCGTGGGCCATGAGGCTTTCCTCGTCGCGGGCGAATGCGTAGCACTTGGGGGGAACGATCTTGGCGGAGTTGTACTCGGAGTCGAACCACTTGTTATGGAACAGGTAGTCGACAACCACGCAGTCGATCTTGTCGTCGCGCATGAGCGAGTCGCCTATCGCAAGGCGACCGCCCTTGAATGATATGAAGCCCCCGGAGGGCTTCTCTGATTCAGCGACCTTCACGGCCACCGCTTTAATGCGGTCCTTCCAGGAGCCGGGCATAGCCACGGCTGTAGAACGGGGAACAGCCACGGCGGTGCCGGGCTCGACGGGTGCGGGGGTTTTCTTGTCGGCCATGATAGGTCCTATGTGTATGTCGGGATGATACCGCCCTTGACGGGCGATGGCGTTTCTTGCTAGCGTTCCGAAGTTCATTAGACGTTGAATTTCAGGGAATGCTTGTGGACCTTCTCGATGCCGACGATGACCTCGCCCTCGTCCCATCGAGCCTTTACTGCCGAGGCGGTCAGCCTCTTCTGGAACAAGTCGGTCGCCTTGTTCGCAATTATGTAGTCGAGCACGGCGGGCCAGCCGCCGACAGCCACCATCGGCTCGATAGTAACGATGAGTCGCACCTCGTCATCGCCCTCGCGCCGCACGGTTTGTTTCAGGTGGTCCATCTCATTGATCAGCTGACCAGTGAGGGTCTTTTCCTCTTGCTCTAGCAGGTCTGCCTCCCGCTGAAGGGACAGGCGGCGCTTACGCACCGAGAGGATGTTCGCCAGGGATATGTCGGATAATGTAGTCATGTAGGATATGCTTTCTAGAGGCCCCCGCCGGGGTGGCGGGGAACCTCTATTATACGCCGGAATCAGCGCTGCGACCGCTTCGATTTCTTGCCACTCATCGTCTCGGCAGCGGGCTCCTGCAGCGTTTCGGCGGGGTCGGAGTAGCTACCCCCTTCCGGCGCGGCTTCGACGCCTGCAGGGGCCGATGCAGGCCCTGCATCCGCTGTTTGCGCCTCGGGGTTAGCCGCCGCCTTCGCGGCCTTAGCTTTTGCGGCCGCGTCCGACTGCGCCTTACGGTCCAGCTTCAGAGGCTGGAACTTGTAGCCCTCTGGGTAGGTGAACTCGTACAGCGTGTCGGGCTGGTGATGGCCAGGGACGTAGAAGCTGGCGCCGTTGTACATGAAGTACGTGTAACGGATTTCACCGAAGGTCGTTTGGGCAGCTTCGCACTGCTCGCCGTTGACCGTCAGGTGGTACCGCGCCGCCTTCAGGGGCATCGGGTACTTGATTGCCTTGTGCGCGTCGGTCGCCCCGACAGGGCGGAAGAGCAGTTGGGCGGGGCCAGGCCGCTTCGGCTTGTCCGTATCGGTTGGCTTGTCCGTGGGCGGGTAGTCCTGCATCTCTGAGATGTTCAGAGTGGCGACGGCGGGGGGCAGGCTTGAGCCTTCAACATTTTCCATGATAACTCCGGTTAGGTTGGGAAACGCCCGGGTGAGGGCGTGGTTCCTATTATACGCCTGGTCAGGCAAATTAGGTTTGGTCCACAGCGGATTTCGTCTGCGGAATCGTAACGAACAGTACGAGCCCGATCATCACGAACAGGTACGTACAGGCGATGGCGGAGAGTAGCTCAAGCGTCATACTTCTCGCAGAGGTAGTAGTAGATTGCGATGACTAGGCAGGATATGCCCCCATAGAGGGCTCCAGGCCCCCCACCTATTAGGTAACCCAGGAGGGTACCAAAGATGACGAGGCCCATGATTAGATTGCCTTCTTGCCCGAGCGATTCGGGAAGGTCGTATTGATCCAACCCTCGAGCAATGCGATCCGTTCCTCCAGGGCAGTGACTCGCTGACCTTGGGCCAGAAGAGCCGCCGTCAGGCCCGCGTTATCTGACGTCGTTGGGACCCGCGCCCGGTTGTTCTCGATCTTGAACTGATCGCGACGCATCTTGATCGTATGATCCTTGATAACGCCCAGGGGGACGCCCAGCTTGCCGGCCGCGTAGTCAGCGAATTCCTTGTCGGTCTTGCCGCTAGGCGTGTACTCGGTCAGGAGCAAGTTGATCAGGCCGTGGTCTTGGACCATCGTCAAGAATGTCTTCTTGCCGGTGTTCTCATGGCGCCGCCCTTTCGGGCTGTCGGTAATGGGGGTGTTCACGATGGCGAGTTCCGGTTGGTTCATCTTTGTCTCCTGGGGTTATTCAGCTGCGGGAATGATTACGGCGGCGTCTTCGCAACGAAGCTCGTAGATGGGGCGAGCTTCCTTGTCCGGCTCGGTGTAACCGGTGACGACCCGCTTACAGGTTTCGCTATCCTGCTTAAAGTTCGCAGTGATCGTCACCGTCAGCCGACCGTAGAAGTCAGGGTCAGAGGACCAGAAGGTGAAGCGGTAGTTGCGAGCGTAGCTCTGCGCGTCGTCTTCAGTCGTGGACTCGGCGGGCTCGTGATGGAGCATCGAGTTCAGGAGGGCAGCGAGGCCCTCGTCTTTCAGGCCCGACAGCTCTTTAAGAGTCAGGTAGACAGAGTTGTAGGTCCCGTCGAAGTAATGGGACATCCCGGCCTTATGCTTCTCGGCCAGGTAGTCGAGGGAGTCCAGGATTTTCCTCATCGGGGGCGAAGACATCCAACGCTTGCCTTCGCGCAGTTTGCGGGCCTTATAGTCCGCAGTTTCAATCATCTCTTGTACTAGCTTCTTACGCATGGGTTCTACTTTCCTTGCTACTCTAGGGGCCGCCTAGTCGGTAGCTCTATTATAGGCGGGCCACTTACTGTTTAAGTGCCTATCTTCTGTACAGAAACGAGGCAAACCCTGTCCCCCTAGAGCGCCTATAATAGGAGGTTCCCCCCTTCGATAGACAGGAATAGGCCATGCCTAGCTTTCCAACCAATATAAACCCATTGTCTACATTATTGGAGCGGCGCCATCTTACAGCCGCAGAGGGGGCCTTAATGGGGTTGGTTATTACCAACGTCAAGGACTCATCCGGGGACCTGGGGTATGTACCAGGAGGGCAGATAAAACATCTAGAAAAGCTGCCGTACCATGATCTGGATGGGGCACCGATCATAGACCCCAAGCTGAATATCCCATTCGTTCGATACCGCATCGAACGCCCTGAGGGATACATTCCCCCAGTTAGCAGAGACCTAGGCTCAGACGGCAAGCCCGTCAAGCCAGCCAAGTATCTCTCCCCCAAGGCCTCAAGTCTGTTCGTGTACGTTCCCCGAGTCGATGGGTTCAATTGGACTAACATCGCGGCGAACGTCACTGTTCCAGTGATTATAACAGAGGGGGAATTCAAGTCATACTCCGTATGTAAGACAGGAAATCCCTGCCTCGGCCTCATGGGCGTCCAGTGCTTCGGTAAAACCCCAGACCCCTTCCCTGCCCCGTTTGACCAATTTGAGCATCTCAAGCGTGAGTATTACATCGTTTTCGATGCCGATAAAGAGGCTGACTACGAGAATACGCTCAAGAAAGAGGTTGCCCAAGCTGCGCTTCGGCTCGGGACCAAGCTGACTCTGGCCGGTGGGGAGGTCTTCCTGCTCCATATAGCGCGCACTGAGACGTTCCGTAAGGGCAGGGAGAAGGACCCAGACGCCAAGATGGGCATCGATGACTTCCTCGATGCCGGCGGCACGATGGAAGAGATCATGTCCACCGCTACGGCCGCAGTGTCGTGCCAGGACATGGCCGAGCTTCGGGCCAAGTATGCGTACTATACAGGGCAGAGTCCCCATATAATCAACGTTCTCAATGGGAATATTTACAAGGTTAGCGTCTTCGTCAATGAGTTGGAGGCTCCCCGAATTAGGCTGGTTCCTACCAAGTCTGGCTTCAAGAAAGTCAGCGTAGCGGAGGAATTCAAGGAAGCAAGGGATCGGCCCGAGGTTGATCGTAAGGTGTTCTGGCCTAATGAGCCCTCCGGTTATGACGCAGAGGGGCGAACGTACAACGAATGGACTGGTTTTAGTGCCGTGCCCTGGTCTGGAAACAGGGAAGAATACAATGAGATGGTTGCCGTATGGCAGAAGTTCATCGGAGGATTGTTCCCCAATTATGGGGACTACTTCCAGAAGTGGCTTGCTCATATGGTTCAATGTCCAGGGGAGAAGACTAACATTGCGGTAATCCTCGCCTCTGTACACAATGGGGTCGGTAAGTCCCTGCTAGGGGAGATCATCCGGGGCATCGTAGGCCCAACGCACTCTATTGCGTTGGAGCTTGATCGCTCGATGGCCAAGTTCAATGCCCAGTTAGGTAAGAAGCTGTTCCTCCAAATGGATGAAGCAGATGGGCGATTCTCAGGACACGAGAGTAAACTCAAGGATTTAGTTTCAGCCGACACGATGGTCATCGAACCCAAGGGCTTCGATGCGTATACAGTGGACAATTTCCTCCGTATTTTCTTGACGAGCAATTCGTCAGCGCCGATCCGGCTAGATGCGGAGAACAGGCGATTCTTCGTATGCGGCCCCACGATGACGTCGGTGTACGCGAAGACAGAGTGGCAACCTTGGGTAGATAGCATAGCCAAGCGCATGAAGTCTAGTCGTTGGCTACAAATGCTACACTGGTACCTGTCTAAGGTTGACCTTACAGGCTGGGATCCAACTGCTCGAGTTATTGTAACCCCGCAGATGGAAGAGATGGTAGAGGCATCGAGGTCGAAGGCAACCACCGTTATGGATGGTCTATGGGAGGTATTCCAGGGGGACGAAGACGGTGTTTGGCTCATTACCAGCGAAACTCGGGGCAAGGACAATAAGCTCTTTGCTGATCTCATCGAGAAGGTTCGCATTGAGGGCGGCTCCACTCTGCTCTATGACGGCTTCTACAAGGGCGTTCGGTTCAAGGGGACGATCCTGGACCGGGAGGGGAAGCTGCCCCGAAAGCAGAACACCCAACAGAAGTGGGTGTTAGAGGCCGGGTCTGGCTTCAGTAGCGAGGCGGCATGGAAGGCGGGGGTCAAGGCGACAGTAGCTTACACCGCCTGGAAGGACAACGCCCTTCCAGGATCAGCGAAGTACTAGAAGCTGCGATCGTTCAGCCCGGCCCAATCGACCAGGAAGTCGATTGCGGACTGCTTATCGCGGGCGACGATGATATTGTTCATGTCGATGAACCCGGCGTAAACCTCGGCAACGCCGGCAGGCTCGTTCTTGCGATAGATGCGAAGCTCGCAGGGCTTCCGATCCTTGGAGTAAACGTATCGCTCCCAGCCGCGTCCGACCGGCAGGCCCTCGTCGTCGCTGAAGAGGATTTCGCCCCAGGTCGCAGGGTCCTTAGCGCCGGTGTCGTCTGTAATCTCGTCGGGGTAGCTGTTAGGGTCAAGGTCGGTCATGGAAGGGGTCTTTCTCTGTAAGGGGTTAGGGGAGCCCCTAGTATAGCGCGTCAGTCGCTGCCTAGGGGCTAGGGCAGGCGATTTATAGCTTGACGCTAGGGGAGAAGGGGGCCGAATCGGGGAGGGCAGACCAGCCAATTACCGGGTCTTCTATCATGATCTCGTTCGTTGACTCCATCCAGCCAACGCCCTCTATCCAGGTAGCAACGATAGGGAACGCTGTCTTGTGCTCCTTGGACCAATACCAGGCCAGGACGGGGGTAGAGTTCAGCGGGTAGGTCGGGGAATATTGGGCCATGAGGGGTCTATCTTTCTGTAAAGGGGTTAGGGGAACCTCTATTATAGCGGGTCACTCTCTGGTAAGCGTTGACTAAGTAATGGTTTGTGTCCCTACGGGGAAGTCTGGTAGGATAGGGGGTAGGATAGTGTAAGTCTTTGATTTATAAGGGGATTTTGGCTGTTATCCTACTATCCTACTGTCCCTACTATAAAAGTTATATATACGACTCGTGGGCATTACTCTCTCCTAAAAGCGATTTTTGGCACCGTAGGGACAGAAGGATAGTAGGGGAGAAACTGCGTCTCTCAGCACACCACAGGAATTGTTTGGCATCTTTGGCACGCCTGGCAAATTCAGGTAAAACGCACTACAGCAACGCTGTGTGTGCTGCCCCCTCTGGCGCCTGTAGACGGTGTCTGCTACAGCCGCAGCACAGGCCCATAGCGCAGCGCTATCGCAGCAGCGCAGCCATAGGCACAGGCTATCAGCATGCGTGCTGTGCGGGCTTGTGTGGATAAAATCCGGCATATCCCCCTATTATATCCTGTTTTTCCTGCCCCGTCTAATTGTATTTTCCTATCGCAGCGTTGCTGCTCATAGCTGCGGGCTATGCTGCGCTGCCTCGCGCCCACCGCCTCCCCCGCCCTCCCACCCCTATTCTACCCTATTTTCGGGTGTAAGTCTAATAGATTTCAGCTATAGGACCGATAGAAAATTTCTATGCTCGAGACGGTTTTTCCACTCGAATCCCCCTATAATAGAGCCTAGGACGAAACGATAAGCGAATCGTCCTAGGGGATTTTCCCCGAGCCCGCCTAGGGGGTTTACCCTAGTAAAGAGAGTAAAAATGCGTAAAGTTTTCGTTAACGGTAATCTTTCCCTCGTCCGCGTTCTTTCCCCGTTCGCCTATAAAGACCCGATTAAAACCCTCGATAAATCGAACGAGGCCCGCGTTACCCTCGACGGCGTTAGGGTCTTTCGCTCGGCCGTTACCTCGGGCCGCGACGTTAAAAACGCGAACGGCGGACTAAAGTTTCATCTTTACTTCTATAGTTCTAAAGACGCCGCCGAGGCCCGCGATACGTCGCGCCGCGAGTTCTTTCCTATTACCGCCGAGGAGTTTCGGGCCTATAAAGACGATCCGGCTTATACTATCGAACTAGTTACCGCGACCGGGCTCGAAAAAGCGGAAACGGAAGTACTACCCGACGGCGTAAACGAGGCCGTTCGTTCCGAGGAAGCGATTTTCGTTACCGTTTCGGAAACGGAAGTACTACCCGCCGACGAGCCCGCGAACGAAGGTACTACCCGTAAGTCGCGTCGGAAATAAAAGTACTACTACTCCCTAGGGAGTAGTACCTAAGTACCCGATAGGTAATCCCTATCGGGTATTTTTTTCGTTAGGTGATAGCGAAAAGCTATCGGCCTTTTTTCTTCATAGGAAAAATTAATCGGCGGGGGGGGCCTAGGGGGGATATGGGGGGTGGACGAGCATATTACTGCGGACAGCATTTCGTGTCACATGATTCCCAGCACCCTGCACAGAAAAATTCCATGCAACTGCGACTTTACGCCCAGCGGAATCCGGCCTATAATAGCCCCATGGATGAGCCGAAACGCGACCCCGCACTCTCACATCTCTTGGACCAGATTGAGAATGGCCCCCCTATGTTACTTCAGGGACTGAATTTGGAAATGTCCCCTGAGCTCACCCGCTTACTGGAGCGCGGGCTCATTGGGGACAGCCTACCGCCTGTCCTCAAAGACTCAAAGGCAGCTAAAGCCTTCCAGCAGGCCTTTGATATGATCGGTGGAGTGCCCCGCCTGGCCCTCTGGGCCGATCAGAACCCAACAAAGTTCTACACCCTCTATAGCAAACTGGTCCCCGCCACTGCGGAAGTCAACACAAAGACCGATATTCGCGTCACAATCAGTTGGGCCTCCCCCGAGCGCCTGTCTTACGCCAATGGTCCAGTGGAGGACGTGGTCCCCAATCCTGAATCTGACTCGCCCCAGGCCCCAAATGCTTGAGTATGTCCCCCGCCAGCAGTTTCTTGGCTTCCATAACAGGCGCCATCGCTGGGCGGTGCTGAATACCCATCGGCGAGCAGGGAAGACTGTCGCGCTGACCAATGATTTGATCGTTGGGGCCCTCCAGAACCAACTGCGGAAGCCTCAGCTGGCCTATATTGGCCCCACATTCACCCAGGCGAAGCGTATTGCGTGGCAATACCTCAAGGATTATGCCGAACCGTACCTGTCCAAACCCCCCTCAGAGTCAGAGCTCAAGATCACTCTCCACGGTGAGCGGACGTTATATTGTCTCGGTGCCGACAATCCTGATTCACTCCGCGGAATGTACCTTGATGGCGCGGTCATGGACGAGTACGCACTTTTTAGACCCTCTGTTTTCTCCACTATTATCCGGCCAGCCCTATCAGACAGGAACGGGTGGGGAGTCTTCGCCTCTACACCAAGAGGCAAGAACCTGTTTTATAGCGAGTACAAGAAAGCAATCAAAAACCCCAAGGAGTACTTCCAGCTCACCCTCAAAGCCTCAATCAGCGGCCTGATCCACCCCCTTGAGCTGGAGGCCCTCCGCAAGGACATGGACCCGGAGGAATATGCGCAGGAGTATGAGTGTTCGTTCGATGCTGCTCTGAAAGGAGCCATCTATGCTGAAGAAATCAACGCAGTCTTCGCTGAGTTCAGGGTCAAACCCGGATTATATGATCCCAATCTCCCAACTCATGTGGTATTTGACCTGGGCTTCACAGATGCGACCGTCGCCATATATTGGCAAGAGGGCCCAGACGGCACAATCCGAATCGTCAACGTCGAAGTCACCAACGGAAAAGACATCTTCCACCACATCGACCGCATTATACAGTTCAAAGGTCAAGCTGACCTAGGCAGCGTGTGGTTACCACACGATGCCAAAGCCAAGAACCTCCAAACGGGCAAGTCCATAATTGAGCAGTTCCTTGACAACGACATTCGGCCCCAGATCGTCCCCAATCACAAGGTTCGGGATCGGATCGCCGCCACACGGAACATTTTCCCCCGTGTACACTTTGACGAGGAAATCAGTGAGGACCTCCTGGAGGCCCTCAAGGGCTACCGGCGTGAATGGGACGACAATCTGCTCATGTTCAAGGACATCCCGATGCACGACTGGTGCTCGGACTATGCGGATGCCTTCGGGTACATGGGTGTTGTTGCCGCCCCCAAATTCGGCAACTTGGGGACTGCTGATATGTCCCCCGACGCCATCAAGACACAGCAAGCCCGTGCTAAGAAGCACAACGCCCCTGGTGAGTACACCATGGCCAATCTCTTTCAGGACTATGAGGACCGTCAGAAGGGTCTTCGCAGGAGAATTCAATAATGGCCGACAACTCCGCATCCATTGAGTCCCTGAAGGACAAGAAACTCACACCTTATGAGAGGTGGGAGGAAGAAATCAAGCAGGCCGAGCTTGAACTCAAGGAATTTCACAACCGTGGCAGAAAGGTCAACCGCCGGTTCCTGGACGAGCGTGATATGCTCGACTCGAACAACAAGTGGTTCAATATCTACTATGCGAACACAAATATCATGGAGTCTGCGCTTTACGCGCAACTCCCGAAGCCTGCGGTCACACGGCGTTTCAAGGATTACGAGGATGACACGGCTCGGGTTGCGGGGCTCATCATCGAGCGTTCAATCACCCAAGACCTTGACGACCCTCGCGACACCTTTGACTCTACCATGCGATGTGCTGTCCAAGACAGGCTTATCCCTGGTCTCGCTGCCGCTTGGCTTCGACTGGAGACTGACACTACTGAAATACCCTATGATGGTGAAGGGGAAGCGCCCAAAGACTACGAGCCGATGAAGAAGATCACGGACCAGCGGGTATGCGTGGACTACGTGTACTGGCAAGACTTCATATGGTCCCCCTGCCGGGTCTGGGAAGAGCGCCGGTGGGTGGGTAAGAAGGTCTACATGGACCGTGACGCGCTCGTCAAACGCTTCGGTGAGAAGGTCGGGAAGGCTGTCCCCCTGGACTTCAAAGTGGATGCCCTCCCCGCCCATGGCTCGACCCCGGGCACCACCCCGAAGCACGAGGCCATCAAGAAGGCCTGCGTGTACGAGATATGGGACAGGAACAAGAAGGAAGTGGTGTGGCTTTCCAAAGGCTACAAACACATCCTGGACACCAAGCCAGACCCGCTGAAGCTGGTCGGCTTTGAGCCCTGCCCCCGGCCCATGCTGGCCAACATCACCACCTCCAATACTGTTCCCCGTCCTGACTACTACATGATCCAGGACCAGTACTCGGAGTTGGACACTGTTAACAATCGAGTCTCCATGCTGATCCAGGCCTGTAAGGTCGTCGGAGTGTATGACCAGTCCGCCACCGGCATTTCACGGATGCTGACGGAGGGCTTCGACAATCAACTCATCCCGGTCGACAACTGGGCGATGTTTGCCGAGAAGGGGGGCATCAAGGGTAACATAGACTGGCTCCCCCTCGACGTAGTGGTGGACGCCCTCACGCAACTCATCGCCAACCGCGATCTGATAAAGGCGCAGATATATGAGCTCACAGGGATCAGCGACATTGTTCGAGGCGCTACCAAGGCCTCAGAAACACTCGGGGCGCAGGAGATCAAGTCCAAGTTCGCCTCCATCTCAATCAAAAAGCGTCAAGATGAGGTCGCCCGCTTCGCAGCCGACCTCCTTCGCATCAAAGCCGAAATCCAGGTCAAGCATTTTGACCCGGAGATTCTGGTTGAAAAGAGCAATATCGTCGCCACCGGGGTAGCCAACTTCAAGTACATCGGCCCGGCCATGAAGATGCTCCAGAAGGATGAGGGCTTCGAGTGGCGCATCCAGATCACGGCTGACTCTATTGCCCAGGCGGACTACGCCATGGAGAAGGCTGACCGGCTGGAGTTTCTGACTGCTGTGAGTGGCTACCTAGAGAAGGCGGCCATGATGTTCCAATCCGTCCCAGGATCAGCGGAACTGCTCGTGGGAATGCTGAAGTGGGCTGTCTCTGGCTTCCGCAATGCCTCGTCCATCGAGGGTATGCTCGACAAGGAACTGGATCACCTGTCCAAGACCCCGCCGCCACCCCCGCCGCCTGACCCGAACGCCCAGAAGATGGAGCTGGAGAAGGCCAAGATTGAGGGCAAGATGGAGTTGGACAAGAACAAGGCTGACATCGACATCAAGAAGGGTCAGCAGGAACTGGCTCTCAAGGAACGCCTCGGTGAGATGGAAATGCGTCTCAAGGAAATGGAACTCAAGTTCAAGGAGCAGGAGCTTGGCCTGAAGGCCCAAGAGCACGAGATGAATATGCAGTTCTCCGTGGCCGAGTCCGAGCGCAAGATGCAGACTGACGCCCAGGAGGCCCAGATGGACCTCGCCGCCCGGTCGCAGGAGCATGAGATGGACATCGAGCAGTCTCGGGAAGACCACGCCATGCAGCACGAGCAGGCTGAGGAAGATCATAAGATGCAGAGCAAGCAAGCTCAGGAAAGCCATAAGATGACGATGCAACAGACGAAAGAGGCTGGCGCCATCAAGACTCAGCAGATGAAGAAAGAGGCGGCAGCTAAGCCGAAACCCAATGGAGCCAAGAAATGACCAGAGAATGCTGGGTGTACCCCAATGAAGGCCCCCCGTACCGTAAAGGTGAGAGACCACCAGGCCTCTCTAAGGGTGGCGTCACAATTCTTCCAGACCTGCCGGACTTCGTGTCCCCCATTGATGGAAAACTATACTCTGGTCGCGCTGGATTGCGAGACCATTGCGCGCGGCATAATGTTGTACCCACTGCGGACCTCAAGGGACTCCCTCCCATGCCTGCCGCCGGGGACCTGCGATCAACCGAGCAGAAGCGAGCCGATGCGGACCACCGTAAGCGGCATATCATCAACCAAGTCAGCAAATACGATAGGTGACCCATGGGCGACGAAACTGAAGTTGTAGACCGCAGAACGGCTATTGAAGCCGCGTTTGTACACCAAGAGGCGGCGGAAGCTGCCGAAACCCCGGAGGCCGCTGCACCGGCTCCGCCAGCCGCCCCGGTAGAGGCCCCCGCGCCCGAGGCGAAAGGCGCTGAGCAGCAACCGGAGGCCCCTGCGCAGAAGCCCGCAAAGGAAGCTACCGCCGCGCCGCTACCCGAACAGCCTTCCTTTCCTGTGGACAAGGCTCCCCAGTCGTGGCGTGCGCCTGCCCGGGCCAAATGGGATAAGATGGACCCGGAAGTACGGCAGGAGGTGATGAAGCGGGAACGCGAGACCACCAAGGTGCTCGGGGAGACTGCCCAGGTTCGGCAGTTCGCCAATCAGTTCCAGCAGATCGTTGCCCCTTACCAGGCTAGGATTGCGTCCATGGGCATTGACACCCTAGGCGCTGTCCACGAGCTTCTAAAGGGTGACTACTTGCTGGCTACTGCGCCGAAGACCCAGAAGGCTCAGCTGATGGCGAAGCTGATCAACGACTATGGCGTGGATATCATGGAGCTAGACGCCGCGCTGGCCGGAAAAGGCCCTGCTGACCCCGTGGACTCGCAGGTAGAGAAGCTGCTCCAGGAACGGCTGGCCCCCTTCCAGCAGTACATCGCGAATCAGCAACGCACCGCTCAGGAGTACGAGCAGAGGTCCCAGGCTGAGGTCAATCAGACCATCGAACAGATGGAGGGTGATCCCAAATACCCCCATTTCGCCACTGTTCGGCTCGATATGGCCGATGCTATCGACCTGGCAGCGAAAAGAGGGCTTTACTTAACTCTTGATCAGGCCTATAATAGGGCTATTGCGATGAACCCAGAGGTAAGCGGCCAGGTAGCCGCCCAACAGCAAGCAGATGCCCGGAAGACCGCAGCCCAGCAAGCCAATGCTAAGGCTCAGCGCGCTCTCGGGGCCTCAGTTTCTGTCGGTGGCGCGCCTAGTGGAGTACCGAGTGGGGCCTCAGGAGCAACTGATCGTCGTTCAGTAATCGAAGCAGCGTTCGAGCAGATCGGAGGAAGATAGATGTTAACCAATTTCATCCGTCGCATCCTCGGAGCCGCACATTTCCCGCTGCGGGAGATTCCGCTGAACCAGATCGAACCTCAGGTCTATCAACCACCAGTGGTGCCGAAGCCAAAACCGGTGCCGCCAGCAACTTCATAGGAGCCAATCATGGCATTCCCCAATAATGCGATTACCGACATCATCGCTACGACCATTCAGAGCCGCACCGGCCAGATCGCGGACAACGTGACGTCCAACAACGCCCTGCTGACCAAGCTGAAGAAGCGTGGCAACATCAAGACGTTCTCGGGCGGCAACGTCATCATGCAAGAGCTGAGCTTCGCGTCCAACGGCAACGCCGGCTGGTACAGCGGGTATGAGACCCTGCCCATCGCGGCGCAGGACGTTCTGAGTGCAGCTCAGTTCGACATCAAGCAGGCTGCTTGCCCAGTGACGATCAGCGGTCTGGAGCAACTCCAGAACGCGGGCAAGGAGCAGATCATTGACCTTCTGGACGCTCGGATGGAAGTTGCCGAGTCGTCCATGGCCAATCTGCTGTCGTCTGGACTGTACTCAGATGGTACTGCTGCCGGCGGCAAGCAGGTCGATGGCCTGAAAAAGCTGGTGGCCGCGGTTCCCACGAACATCGTTGGCGGCATCGACCGCGCCACGTGGCTGTTCTGGAAGAATCAAGTCGTCAGCGCTTCCGGCGCCACGGCTGCGACCATCCAGGGCAAGTTCAATGAGATGTGGGCCAAGCTGGTTCGCGGCTCGGATCGCCCCGACCTGATCCTGGTGGACAACCTCACTTGGTCTCTGTACATGGCTTCCCTCCAGGCCATCCAGCGCTTCTCCGACACCGAGACAGCCAAGCTGGGCTTCGTCAGCGTCAAGTACATGGACGCCGATGTGGTCCTCGACGGCGGCATGCAGATCAACTGGTCCTCCACCGGCGCTGCCGGAACGACCCCTGAATCTGTCCCGATCGGTGCCGGCAATGCGTACTTCCTCAACACGAAGTACATCCACTATCGTCCGCACTCCAGCCGGAACATGGTCCCCCTGTCCCCAGGTCAACGCTACAGCGTGAACCAGGACGCGGCTGTCCAAATCCTGGCCTGGGCGGGGAACATGACGGCCTCTGGCCTCCAGTTCCAAGGCCGGATGACCTCCACCTAAGGAGCCATCATGGACGAAGCTGTTGTCACTAAACTGCTTCAGGACGCGAAGGCTCTGTATGACGTGGGTAAGTTCTCCACGCTGTATCAGGACGAGTTCTTCGCGGCCATGATGGAGCAGATTCCGCCGCCGGCACCCCCGCCGTCGCCCGCGCCACCGCCTGCCTCGGATAACCTGTTCGAGGAAAGCGACGGTATCCAATCAACCGCTACGGTGACTCCGGTCACTCGAAAGGGGAAATGATGACCACCGACAACGCTGCGGCGCAAATCGGCTCGCTGACGCCAGCTACCAAGAAGATTCCATCTATCGGAGCGTATGTCCAAGACAAGGACGCGCCCACCGCTGACGGCTCTTATTGGGGCATTGGCCCAGGGGTCTGGAGCTACAACTGGCTGGGCGAAGCTGCGGGGTTCACCGCCCCTAGCAATGCTGGCCCAACGGGCATCGTGAACGTGAATTCACCGCCCGATACGCCGGACCAGATCGGCAAGAAGGCCATCTGGTCCACCATCACGGCTAACCTCACGGTGCCTACGGATGGCCGGGTCGGCGTGACTGCGGGCGGCATCGCTACCGCTGCTCTGGGAACTGGCGCCTACGAGGTCATGATCCCTGCCGGTACGGTGCTCGTTTACCAAGCTGGGCCGCCCCTGGTCCAGCCGTACTTCTGGGCGTTTGAATACGTCGCACCGTAATGCTGAACCATCAACTCATCCTGACGGACTCCGAGGGTCGCCTGCGTTGTACGCTGTTGCCCCCCGATCCGCTGAACTTCAACGGCGGCACGCCCGTTCAGGATGGGTTGCTCTGTATAGAGTACATTGACGGTGAGGTTTACGTCAATGGATTAAGCTACACCCTACAGGGGGTGATTACCGCCGATCAGGAGGCCAGCCCCTCTACCAACGGCAATCCCTTCGTTAGCGATAGTGGAAGACTGAGGTCATCCGTAGGGGGCATACCAAGCGTGTGGCTCTACGGATTGCCTTTCGATGAGAACGGGAATATGTGTATCGTCCTGGACGAGCCACCCCCTGTCGACACCCGCGCCTTCAGCAGCGCATTCAGTAACGCTTTCGATTGAGGACTATTATGCCCCGTAGAACCATCATAGCCCTCCGCGAGCAAGTCGGTCTCACTCTCCCGGACAACACTACGGGGCTTATCAGCGCGGCGGTGGTCCGAGATATGTTCAAGGACACCATCGACACGTTTGCCCCCGGTTACGGCATCGTGTCCTCTGAGTCCCTCAACATGGCTGCTCTAGGAGTAACACCCCGTGCGATACCCTTCACCACCATCTTGGCTGCGACGGATGACTATACTGTTGTACTTGCAGCTGGCTCGATTACGCGACTGGCTGCTGGGCTTCCTTCGACGGTGAACCGTGTCTCCTTCTACGCTGACGTCGCCGCCCCTGCCGGGGATGAGATGGTCTTCTCCTTGTTCCGCGACGGGGTGGACATCCCCGGCGGTATCACGGTCAGCGGCCAAGGCATCGGCAACCGAGTCCAGGCCGCTTTTAGCGTGGGTAACAGCGGCGAGGATACGCTGGACCACGTGTACGATATTCGGGTCTCCAAGATCACTGGAGGCGCTGATGACGTCGAACTGGATAACATCCGGTTCATTGTTGAGTACGTGCCGACCATCGGCATTTAACCCAGGAACAGAAATGTCCACCGATACCATCGATTTCGCAATGAATTTTGAAGATGCTCAGCAACAGGAGGCTGACCGCAAGTTGTTCGTCGTGTTCTACCGGGACGTACAGAAGAACGAACTCAAGTCCATCGAGGCGGGTCGCCCCATCTTCGATGAGATCGACCTCGTCAAGATCGTCACGCCAGGCTCTCGTGACTCGTTTGTCGGCATCGCTGACTACGAGTACCAGCAGCGCTTCCCGACGCATTGGGCCCGGTACAAGCAGGGCAAGTCGCAGGAGATCAGCGGCACGCCTCTGAACCAGCTTCCCTGGCTCGGCATCGCCCAGATAGCGGAGTTCAACGCGGTGGGGTGCCATACGGTGGAGCAACTCGTCGGCATGGCCGACCAGGTCAGCCAGAAGTTCATGGGCCACCACGCCATCAAGCAGCGGGCGGCTCAGTACCTGAATCTGGCCAAGGAGAACGCGCCTCTGATGAAGATGGAGGCCGAGCTCAAGAAGCGTGACGACGAGATCAGTCAGCTTCAGGAAACGGTTAACGCCCTGGTGGCCCGCGATAAGGCGAACCAGGCTGCTCAAAAGGTGGCGGCACCTGGCAAGGGGTAAGATATGGCTGAATACTGGGCCGCTGTAGATATTCTGAAACAAGTCGCCGGAGAACTTGGGTTGCCCCGGCCTGCCACGATTGTGGGCATCGAAGACATACAGTCGGTCCAGTTACTGTCCCTGATGAACGCAGCAGGCAACGAGCTGGTGGTGTGGTATCCGTGGGCCCAATTCTCCAAGGAGTGGGTCTGGAGTACCGTCCCCGGTCAGGAAGACTATCCCCTGCCTGCCGACTGGTCCTACTTCCACGACCAGACGCAGTGGGACCGAACCAATCGCTGGCCCTTGCTGGGCCCGAAGTCGCCCCAGGAATGGGCATGGCTGAAGGGCTCCCTCGTGGCCGCACTCCCTCGCCAGCGCTTCCGCGTGGCCGATGGGAAGTTCAAGCTGTGGCCGGTGCCCGGCTCCCCCAATCAGAACATGGCGATGGAGTATGTCGTCAAGAACTGGGTCCGTACAAATACGGAGCAGGTCAAGGACATGGTGAACCAGGACTCGGACGTTATCATGTTCAATCCCTGGCTCATGATCAAGCTCATCAAGCTGAAGTTCTACGAGCTCAAGGGATTCCCCACAGGGGGTGTCCAGGGCGACTTCATGCGCGTCTTCACTTCGCTCACCGGCAAGGATACCGGGGCCAAGATTCTCTCCCTGAGCCCTCGCTACACCAGTGAGTACCTCGGCCCCTGGTCGGTTCCTGACGGGAATTGGGACGTCAAATGATCCCCTTCATGCCCGTCGCCTTAGAGGCTATCAACAAGCCAGAGAGCGTTGCTGCACCCGTAGGGGGCATCAACGCCAAGGACTCGCTTGTTGCTATGCCTGAGACCGACGCGGTGCTGATGCAGAATTGGTGGCCCCAACCCTACGGCTGTACCGTGCGGAAGGGTTTCAGGGAGTGGGCTATTGATATGCCCTCCAGCGTAGACACCATAGCCCCTTGGGCTGACCGTACCGGGACTCAGAAACTGTTCGCATGGTCCGGCGGTAACGTGTACGACATAACCTCGCCAGGCTCTGCTGTTATCACGCCCATTAGTGGGCTCACCAACTCGGTCTGGGACTACACTAACCTCGTGAACGCAGCGGGTAGTCACCTCATAGCCCTGAACGGCATTGACGACGGCATTATCTACAATGTAACGGGTGCGCGTATAACTCTGGGCGACGGCATTGTAGCCAATACTTGGAAGAATATCAGTCCCAAGGACGCCGTATGTCCCTGCGTACACCAACACCGTCTTTGGGTGGTGGAGAAGAACACTGCTAACGGCTGGTTCCTCCCCCCGGATGCTGTCCAAGGTGCGTTCATTAAGTACGATTTTGGTCCGTTGTTTTCGCGTGGTGGTTTCCTACAGTTCTTAACGACCTGGACACTTGATGATGGCTCGGGAGCAACGGACCACCTCATAGCCTGTTCCTCTCGGGGAGAGGTGGTGGTGTACGAGGGTATTGACCCTGAGGATGACATGAACTGGAAGCTCACTGGTGTGTACTACATCGGTGCTCCAGTGTCGGGTCGCCGCGCCTTCTGTAAGGCGGGCGGGGACCAGTTCATCCTTACCCAGCAGGGCCTAGTCTCTATGACTGCTGTCCTGACATCCACCAAGGTATCGGAGGCACCAGGTAAGGTCAAAACGGACAAGATTCAGTTTCTCTTGTCTGAGTTGGTGTCCACCTTCTCAGTGGCCTACGGATGGGACTTGAAGTACTACCCGAAGGACAACATGCTTATCCTCAACGTGCCCTCGGTCACGGTGGGCGGTAACATACAACTGGCGGCTAACCAGATCACCAATGCCTGGACTGAGTTTGTAGGCATGGACGCATCCTGCTGGGGATTCTTCGGCTCCACACCTATGTTCGGGAACTTTGAGGGCAAGGTGTACCAGGCCTGGGTGGGTAATTCAGATGCGGTTAGGCTCGACGGGGGTGGTGGACAGGGCATCGTAAGTCGGGTCCAGCAGGCCTACTCCTACATGGGTGCCCGCGCCGTACAGAAGCAGGTGGGCATGTATAGGCCTGTGTTCGTAGTGACGGACCCGGCCTCGTTCCACTCCACTATACGGTACGACTTCAAGCCAGAGTTGCTTACCATACCCGGCCCGCTTCCGGTCAGTGGTAATTCCCTGTGGGGCATCGGTACTTGGAATGAATCCCTATGGGGCGGCGGGGATACGGTTCAGAAGCAGTGGATACAGGCGAATGGCATGGGTGTAGCCGCCTCGCTGCTAATGGTTATGAAGACTGAAGGAGAAGTACTGTGGGTGGCCACTGACTACTCTATCACTGGTGGATGGGGTCTATTTTGATCATCACCGAAGGCCAACTCATTCTGTCCAAATGGCTGGAAGCCAAGATTGGATACGTGGGTACGCCTCATTTCCGGTGTATAGGCAACTTCCTGAACGACAAGCTGATGGGGGTGGTCGGCTACGATCACTTCAACGGTGCGAGTATGATGATGCATTCTGCCGGGGAGGGCAACTGGCTCACCAAGGAAATGCTCTATGCTGTATTCCACTATCCTTTTGAGGTGTGTAAAGTTCGTATGCTTATTGGTCTGGTGCCTTCAGCAAATGATCAGGCTCTACGGTTCAATAGTCATATTGGTTTTAAGGTCGATTCAATTCTTGATGGTGCCCACCCCGATGGCGCGCTGGTCATTATGACTATGCAGCGTGGGGAGTGCCGCTACCTCCATAGGAGAAGCCATGGGCAAAAAGTCGAAGCCGCCACCAGCGCCTGATTACACTCCGCTGGCGGAGAAGACTGCCACCTCTGCTAACGAGGCGGCTACAGCCACCACGATGCAAAACCGCCCTAACCAGGTGGACATCCATGGTAATACCTCCACCTGGACCACTGACGCGGAAGGTCGCCCGGTACAGACCCAGACCCTAGGGGCGGCTGGTCAGCAACAGCTTGACGCGGGCAACGCCCTTGTCTCGGGGGCTCAGGGTCGGGCTACTGACGCTCTGGGTCAGCCGCTGACCACCGAGGGTCTGCGGGAGGTGGGCGATTACGATACGTCTCAGCTTCAGGGCGTGGACGCCGAGGGGCTGAGGGCGGGGGCTGGTCAGTTCCAGATGGACCCGACTGGGAATTCAAAGGAAATCCAGGACGCTACCTATGGTCTTCTTTCGTCCCAAAGGGACCTTGCGCGCAACTCCGAAATACAGCGACTCAAGTCGCAAGGACTCACCGAAGACTCCCCTGCGTTCCAGAGGGCTATGCTACGTCAGGGACAAGCCGATACGGATGCGCAGCTCAAGTCGCTTCTAGCCGGCACCACGGAATACGGCAACCAGTTCCAGCGTGGGCTGGCCCAGAACCAGTCCAATTTCGGTCAGCGTAGTGACGCCGAGAAGTTCGCTATGGGTCTCCGCGGTCAGCAGTTCGGGGAGCAGGGCTCGATGATAAAGGCCGATGCGGATGCTAGGGCTGCGGGCCTGAACGAGCGCGTCGGGCTGAGGAATCAGTCCATAGACGAACTGACGGCCCTCAGTAGCGTGCCCCAGGGTAATGGCCCTGCCTTCGGCCAGTTCGCCGGGGCCACCGATCAGCAGGGGGTGGACTACCTAGGTGCTGCCGATAAGCAGTACCAGGCCAACGTTGGCGCCACCAACGCGAAGAACCAGGGCAAGTCGAACACGATGTCAGGTATAGCCTCTTTGGCCGGCACGGCCGCAATGGTGTTCCTATGAAAGTACTTCAATTCTCCGGTGGTATCGACTCCCTGGCCTGCCTGGAGTTGCTGAAGAACGAGCGCGGCCTTCACGTGGTCACGGTCAGCACTGACGGGTCCTACCCTGAGCGGGACGCCTATCTCAAGATGGTGGCCGATAGGCACCCCCATATCCCGTTCATGACCATCATGAGCGACCGCGATCTGAAGGAGTACGGGCACCCTGTTGACGTGGTGCCCATGCGCTACACCGGCCTGGGCAATATGATCGAGGATACCCCGGTCAAATACCAGTCCGCCTTCGAGTGCTGCGCCAGGGGCTTCTGGTACCCCATGATGGATACGATGATTCGGATGGGCGCCACCGAGGTGTTCCGGGGCCAGCGTCGGGACGACCTGCTCAAGTCCCCCATAAAGGATGGGCACGTGGAGGGTCCGATCACTTATCGGTTCCCCATCTACGATTGGACGAGGGGTCAGGTGGCCCACTACGTCAAGGTCAATTGCCCCGATCTAGTCCCTGCGTATTACAGCACAGAGCTGACCTCGCGGGATTGCTGGGACTGTACAGCTTACCTACGGGACAATGCGGCGCGTATCCGCAACTTGCCCCACGAGCAGCGTATCAAGGTGTCCGACATTCTAGCCGAATGGCGGCGTGACGTCAACGAAGAAACGAGGTGGTAGCATGTTTCCTCAGACTGGTAATATGGATATGGGCGACCCCCATGCTAACCCCATGGCCACACCCAACGCTATGGACCCCTCTTCGCAAGCGAGGGCTAAGATGATGTCTGGTATCCTGCGCCAGGGGGCTCAGCAGACTCCACAGGGTCAAATGGTAGGGGGCCACTTCGTCCCGCCATCCCTGGGTCAGCAACTTGCTCCAGCGGCTAGCGCGGCTGGCTACGGATACCTCCAAGGTCAAGGGGGGTAATATGCCCATTTTCGATCCTCAACCAGAGCTAGCAGTTGTACCGCCTTCGGACTACGGGCAGGTCAGTGCTAAGCGCCAGCGCCTGCTAGCAGACGCCTTGCGTAAGAAGGCTGAGGTAGCTGGACCCCAGGGTCAAATGGTGAGCGGCCACTACGTCGCCCCTTCATGGTCTCAACACCTGGGAACCATCGCCAGCGGCGCGGCCTCGGGCTACATGGAGGGCAAGGCTCAGGAAGCTGAGGACGCCTCCACCAGGCAGATCGCTGAAGCTCGCAAGGGTGTCATGTCCAATCTGCCCCAGGCCGTCGAGGCCCAGTATGGGCAGAAGATTTCTGGCCTGGGTGGCCGGGAGAAGATGGAGACATATGAGACCTCCCCGGCCAAGCCACTACAGCGCGCTGAAGTGTTCAAGAAGTACGCTGAGATGATGGAGATACCGGGCATGGAGAAGACCGCCACGGCCTACCTGAACAGCGCCCAGTCTGAAATCCAGCGTGAGGACCTCCAGGTGGAGGCCCAGCGGAAGCAGAAGGATGACATCGAGCGTCGGCGCGAGGAAGCTGAGCGCCATAGCAACGACTTGGCCCGGCAGGACCTGGCTCGCTCCCAGGACAAGGAACGGGACATCGAGTACAAGAAGGAACGTGATAGGGCGGATGCCCAACTCCGTAGGGAACTGGCTGCGAACCGATCTGGTGAGAAGAAGGGCACGGAGAACAGTGCCCAGGCTAAAGAGCGCCAGGGCGTAGGTCGTGAGGTGGATAGCTCCATTGTCCGCGAGGATACGCTGAAGGAAATGGCGGAGATACTGCCCGGGGCCACCGGGTCAGCAGTGGGCACTGGCGTGGATGCGGTACTAGGCACTGTAGGCATCGGACTACCAGGTGCTAAGGCGTCAGCTAGACTCAAGGCCCTGGAGGGCACCATGCTCGGGAACGTGCCCAAGTTCTCCGGCTCCACGTCTAATCAGGACGTGAAGGACTACAAGCAGGCAGTAGGCGAGATAGCCAACTCTACCCTGCCGGTGAGCGTCCGTATGGAGGCCCTGGAGACAGTTAGGTTCCTGGCACGCAAGGGTTTTGAGCAGGCTCAGCGGAAGGCCGCTGACTACAATACCTATGCCGACGCCGAGGGGCGCCAGCCTGTGATTGTACCAGACTACGAGCTCACTCCGCTCACGCCTAGGGCGGCTCCTGCTAGTCGATCTGCCGCTGGTAAGGTGACCCCTGGTGCCGTAGCGGGCGCGGGTCAGCCCGCAGCCCCTGTCGCCCCCGCTGAGCGCGCAGTGTTAGGTGTCCCCAAGGACCGCAAGTCCGCACTGGATGCTAAGTATGGCCCGAAATAGAGAAGAACTCTATGAGATGCTGGACAAGGCCGACAAGGCAGGGGATACTGCGGGCGCTCGGGATATATACAAGTGGATCCAGGAGACTCCTGCGGAGCCGCCGCCCCCAAGAGCTGGTGCTGTAGCTCCCCCCGCCGCCTTGCCCCAACCTGCCCAGGCCTATAGGCTACAAGGCTCGGACCCCACTCAGGCTCCTAGCTGGTACGAGGAACTGGGCGGGGGACTGAAGCACTCCCTGGACAAGTCGGCCCTGGGCTTGGAGAAGTCGGTCAAGTGGGCCGCCAACAAGGTCACAGGTAAGAACTGGGAAGTTGACCCCGAGAACGTACAGAACGTGGAGCGGGGCAAGGACTTCGTGAAGAACACCGGTGCCCTCTCTACTGTAGGTGAGGTCGGGGGCGATCTGCTACAGGGCGCGGCCGCAGGAGGGCTAGGCAACGTTGTTAAAGCAGGCAAGTACCTTCCTGCTGCTGTAGACATTGCTAGCCAAGCTGGTTGGGGAGCCCTTACCGCCGCAGATAACAAGGGTGAGGCAGCAGCCTGGGGCGGCGGCGGCGCGGCGGCTGGTCGTGCCCTCCCCCATGCTGTAAACTGGGCTAGAAAGGGCGCCAACGCAGTTGGTGACTTCGCGATGCCAGGTAGGTCCGCTGCGGGTAGGCTCACTAAGCATATGGGGAGTCAGGCTGATGAGGTTACGGACCTGGCCAGGAAGGGCCTGGCGTCGGGCGACAGTATGCTTCCCCAGACCACCGCAGGCCTTACGGGTAACGTCAAGGTAGCTGGCCTGGAGGCCGGCATTCCTGGCCGTGGTCTGGTGGACCTGAGCGACCTGCGCGCTAAGCAAGCTGCGGCTAAGTCTAGCGCCCTCACCAAGATAACGGCGGGCGGGGATAAGCTGGACGACCTGACCAGGGAAGCCGACACCGTAGCAAGTGAAGGCGTGGAGAGACTGCGCAAGATGCCCCTCGGCAAGGAGAGGAAGGCAGGTGTGGTGGCTGGCCTTGAGTCGCTCAAGACCACTGACGAGGTCATCGGGAACACCCACGTACAGGGGGCCATTAACCGCGCTCAGAACGCCATTAACGATCCCAATTCCTCCACCCTCATTCTCACTGAGCTGCGGAAGAACCTGCCCAAGGGACCGGAGTTTGACTCCGTCAGGAATGTCCTCATGGAAGCAGCTAACGAGCGTAGCAAGTTCATCGCCTCTGCCGCCGAGGAAGGGGCGGGGGCCATCAGGGATAAGGCGACGGCTGCTCAGGCCTCCAAGTCCCTGCGCGGGGAGTACCTAGACCAGGGGCGTAAGCTCAAGGACATCAACGAGCTGTCCCTCAACAAGTCGCTCACCGCTAAGGGCCTGGATAGTGACGTGGTGGAGCAGGGGGCGAAGCTCTCAGATGAGGTACGCAGGGCTAACCTCTACAAGAACGCCGAGGGTGCCCATACGGATATCAAGAAGAACCTGCTACAGGTGGCTACGGATAACCCACTGGGGGCTGCTGTCGCCGCGTTCCTATCTGCGGGCAAGACAGCCCCCTTACACGCGGCCCTCAAGGTTAGGGATCATCTGACTAGGAAGGCGGTGGACCAGGCCGTGGCTGACCCGAAGAAGTGGGTGGAGATAATGGGTGCTAAGCAGGCTAGGGGCGCGGCTCTTGAGGCCTGGGAGAAGGCCCTGTACAAGACACTGAGGCCCGCTACTGTAGCAGGTGCGGTTGCTGGTAAAGAGATTGGAGAAGAAAATGCCCCGTGATCTATCCGGTAACTATACCCTGCCCGAAGGCAACCCCGTAGCGGGGGGCACGGTCATTGACGTGGAGTGGGCCAATCCTACGATGGAGGATATAGCCCAGCAGCTTAACAACGTCTTCACCAGGGATGGCCTCCTGGGTCCACTGGCTCCCTGGAAGTTGGTGGATGGTACGGTTGTGGCCCCCGCCATGACCTTCAACTCCGAGTTGGGTATGGGGTTGTACCGCCAAGAGCAGAACATTATGGGGTTGGCCATTAACGGCGCTGCGGTAGCGAAGTGGTCAACTACCGGTATGGATGTGATTGGGGGTATAGCTAGGAACGGCACTGCTATTGCCGAAGTACCCACTGGTACCATTCTCGACTTCGCCGGTGTAACGCCACCCTCTGGCTATCTGGTGTGTAACGGTCAGACGGTATCGCGTACCACCTACGCAGCGTTGTTCGCAGTGCTAGGCGGAACTTGGGGCGGGGGCGATGGCTCCACCACCTTCCACCTACCCGACTTGCGCCGTCGAGTCGCCGTTGGTTCTGGGGGCACCGCTGTATCGGGGCCGGGGGCTACGATAGGCAACATAGGCGGTGAGGAAGCTACCGTGTTGGACAACGGCACTCTCCCCTCCCATAGTCACGGCATCGTAGATCAGATTCACGCGCACTTGGTGGCTGTCTCTGGTAATACCGGGACCGTCAGTAACGACCACCAGCACTATGTTTCGGTCGGGGGCGGCGGTCACGAACACGTCTATGACATGAAGTACATCACTGGCGGTAGCGCCTCCGGTGGTGACTTGAAGAACTTGGGCATTACGCAGTTTGCTACCACGGGCGGCGGTGCCCACAGTCACGAAGGGTGGTCCGGCGGTATATCGGCCAACCACACGCACTCCTGGTCGGGTACTTTCGCATCCGATAACCGCTACACGGGCATCAACGGCACACAGGCTTCCGGTGGGAGCGCTGCCCATAACACCATGCAGCCGTCCGCTGTCGTTAACAAGATCATCAAGTTCTAACATGACCCTAAACTTTGACGACAAAGAAATGGACTACCTGTTCAAGGTATTGGCCCAGCGTCCGTGGGGAGAGGTGGCCCCTCTCATGAACAGTATCTCTAAACAAGTACAGGAGCAACAAAATGCCAGATCAAGGAATGCCGATGGGCCTGTCGGGCCTCCTACAGAGGGCGCAGCAGGGTGACCCGAGTGCGCTGGAAATGCTCCAGCAACTTGGGATAGGACCTGATGGTCAGCCTATGCCGCCGCCTGGTGGCCCCCCTGGTATGCCTCCTGGAGGTGGTGGCCCTCCTGGTATGGGCGGCGGTCCTCCACCAGGGGGTGTGGCGCCCCCCGGTGGAGGTGGAATGCCACCACCCGGAGGTGGGGGTATGCCCCCGCCAGCAATGATGTCTCAAGCTCTACGTGGAGGTATGCCTCAATGAAGTACATTCTCGCTCTCTTGGCCCTGGCTGCTTCGGCGGCTATGGCCCAACCTGGACCCCCTCGGCCTGACCAGGGTCCCCGCGATTGGCGCGGCCCCGGCTGGGATCGCCCGATGTCCTGTGAGGAATGGCGCCGCGATGCCCGCCGGCACCCCTGCGTCCGCATCCCCCCTCGGTGTAGGTATCGGTAATGCCCAAGGCCCTTCACGATAAGCTGGCCAAGCAGGCAGCTAAGCACGGTCTGAAGGGCGACCGGAAGGACGCATACGTGTACGGCACGATGCGTCAGACCGGGTGGGAGCCTGAAAGGGAGAAGAAAAGCAAGGCTAAGAGGCTTTCCAAAGCGTTACGGGGGAAATAGGCCCCGTTACAGCAAAACCAAGCCCTAATGCAGGCCCGTGCAGCGATTATTTTCGAGGGGGTAAGGGGGTAGGTAGGGGTAAAATCGGGGCGGTCCTAGGAGTTTATATGTCAGAAGCAACAGCACTAGAAGACCATGCGGACGAGGTGATTCTCCCGATCATAGCACTTGCTTCGGGCTACAACGGTGCTGTCATTAGTATCACCGAAGACCTTAACCTGTACGTCCGCTCAGGCGGCAGCGATGCTAACGATGGGTACGTGAATACAGATGCCCATGCCTTCTCTACCGGCACCCGAGCCTATGAGGAAGCCAAGAGATACATCCCCAGCGATGGGGCTCAAATCATTATCCATCTGGGGTCGGGCACGCTCGCCCCCATCCAGGCTGTCGGGTACATACCTGGACCGCCAGTCATCTTCAGGGGTAATGGCGCCAGTCTTACCTCGGTGGTCAAGGGGGTATTGGGTGTCCCCGTTGACGCAGCCTTCTATGCCGACGCCGGGGCCAGCGTACAGGTGGAGAGCTTCAAGGTGGGTGGCGATGGCCAGGGTAACGGAGTTATGTCCTCCCATGGGGCTACCGTTACCATTGGTACAGGCATGGACCTGGGCTCTGTAGCCAACTCCCAACTGTTTTCCACCTCTGGTGGGATCGTATACAACTACTCCCCCTACACCATTAGCGGCGGGGCGAAGAATCACATGTCGGTATGGGGCAGCGGGTCGGTCATCGAGGGCGGCATCAGCGAAGTCACCATACCTAACGCCATAACCTTCACCGGGGCCTTCGCAGATGCGGGCAACGAGGGGGTCATATACAACTACGATACGGACTACACCGGCCGTGAGCTGGTTACGGGCAAGAGGTTCTATGCCTATCAGTTCGGCTATATCAACACTGAGAACAGCGGCCTCAACTACTTCCCCGGCACCATCGCTGGTACGTGGGATACGGGCGGTGCCTACGACACCCAGGGTGGGGCCAATGCTGGTCCCCCCGGCGTTGCCGGCCCCATGGGCCCCAAGTCTATGTCCCTTCAGTTGCCCATCACTGGCGACGAGGTGACAATGTTCTACGCCAGGGCGGCGCTTACCATTACCCAGATCAATGCGGTGGTGAGGGGGACTACCCCAGGCGTGACGTGGCAGGTGCTGTACGCTGCCTCCCGTAACTCCGCAGGTACGTCGGTGATCACGGCTCCTACCAACACCACCTCCCTGGCGAACAATACGATCACCACGTTTAACAACCCCAACGTCCCGGCGAATAACTGGGTGTGGATGAAGGTCACGGCCACTTCAGGGGTTGCGTTAGAACTCGGCCTGAGCCTTCAATTTTAAGGAACTACCATGACACTCAAGTACAGCATCGCGGTCAACACCGGTCGGCTGAACGCCATCGAGGCGAACGCCACCGCCTCTCCTACCCTGAGAATCTTCTCAGGTACTGAACCAGCTATCGGAACCGTGATTAGCGGCCCTGTTCTTCTGGCGGCTATCGCGCTGCCTGCGGACTGGTTGGGTGCCCCCTCTGGCGTGGCTCCCAACCTGAAGGTGGACAAGGTGGGTACGTGGTCAGTTACCGCCGTTGGTGCGGGGACTGCGTCATTCTTCCGTATAGGCCCCACTGCCGGCGGCGACACGCAGGCGGGTCACGTACAGGGCTCTTGCGGCCAAGGTACGGGGGACATGTCCTTCGACAACGCTACCATCGCCATCGGCCAGACCGTTACGGTTAACACCTTCTCGGTCACCGCCGGCAATCAAGCCTGATAGGGCCGTGTGGCCACCAATCTCTACTGCGTTGCGGACCAATGCTTTGTCACGCCTTCGGCGGGGACGAAGGCATCCAGCCTGCCGAAGGCGGTTAACAGGGTTGCTAGCGGAAGCGAGGTTGAGGGCAATTTAACCACCTGGTATGGTGGCTCGGGCAACGTAGTTAACCGCACGGTTAACGCCAGCGGAGTAGCTGAGAACCAATCCTACTACTTCGGCAGGTTCAGCAGCCTACCACTAGCTGCTCAGACTTTCCCCGCCCAGAACTGGAACTGGGCGGTGATCGTCGGGGAGGGTGCCTCCCAGGCCAATACGTTCATCTGGCCCGTCATGTACGTATGGCGGCCCAGTAACAATACGGTAGTAGGCTACATCTTTAATGCTTCGGCCCCTGCCGGCTCGGAGATAGCCGCCACCCCTGCTACGGCCACACGTAACTTCGCGGGCGCGTCAGTTACCTGCGAAGAAGGTGATCTGCTTGTAGTCGAGGCCTGGATGAGTGGTACGCCTAGCGCGTCGGCTCACCTACAGACCTGGAGACTAACGGACAAGGCTTCGTTCATAGCCTCGCCCTACACGATCCTATTCAAGCCGCAGACAGACTTGTGGGTCACCTCGGCTACAGCTACGGTCACCCCCACGGCGGGGACCAAGGCTAGTAACCTGCCGTTGGCCCAGACTGCTAGCGCGGCTGCGGGTGAGTTAGTGTTGGAGATGACTACTCCACCTAACGACACTAACCAGCTACCTCGCACCGTCAGTACACTAGCCAATACGAATCCCCAGTCTGGGTTCTATGGTCGGTTCTCAACAGGTCCGTTGGCTGCTCAGACCATCCCCGTACAGGCCTGGGGGTGGGAGCTATCCGTAGGTGAGACGAACGCTAGCGCCAACATATTCTGGTGGCCCGTACTGTACGTGTGGAGGCCCAGTAACAATACCGTAGTTGGTTACATCTTCAATGCTACGGGGCCGGTGGGGGAAGAGTGGTACATAAACGCTGACCCTAAGCATAACCAAATATTCACTGGGGCTTCGGTTACAGCCCAGGATGGCGACATCTTGGTGGTGGAGGTGTGGGGCGCAGGATCGCAGGGGGCAGCCACCTCCTACGGTCCCACGATGTGGATCAACTCGTTCAATTCAAAGCTCCGTTCCCCATACGTCATCCAGAAGTATGTCCCCGGCGCGGCCATAGGTACGGCCAACCTCACGGAGGGGTCAGATACAGTCTCGTCCACGGCTACGGTGTTCACCCCGCCGCGCACCGCTACGTCCACCATGACGGAGGCGGCGGATACAGTCTCGGCTACCGCAGTGGTGGTCCCGTTCCCGGTCAGGACTGCTACCCTGGCCGTGACCGAGGCAGGGGACTCCATCGAGGCCCAGACTGATGTAGTTAGCATCCCCAAGATCAGCACGCTGATTGAGGATTTCGAGGCCCCAGTAAATCCGGCTAAGTGGGACGCTACAAACGTACTCAACGGCACTACTGTCTTTAACAATGGGTATGGCGAGTTCACGGTCACGTCAACGGTTAATGGCACCCATGCCTCCCTCATTTCTGTAGAGAATTTCTCACTCAAAGACAGCGCGGTCTATTACAAGATTGTTCGACCCCCCAGGTGGACTGCTGACGTAGGGGGTGGTGAGTTCTCGCTTGCTGTCGAGTCGCCAGGTGATAACCGTATTGACTGGACCATCTACTCTAATGGCGACGTTGCGGCCATTAAGTTCACTAATGGGGCTTGGGGACAGCTTGCTCTGATAGACACTGGCTATTACAGTAAGCAAGATACCTACAGGTGGTTGCGTACTCGGGAAACCGCTGGAACAACTTACTGGGAGTCGGCCCCCACCACCGCATCTAATCCACCCATAGAGGCGGATTGGGTTGTAAGGTTCTCTGTTGCTACGAACACGCTGCCCGTTAATGCGGGTATCAATAACGTCAAGGCTATTTACCGGCTCTGGGTAAGCAATGCCGCGATAGGGGCTATGATCCAGTCGGCGCGGATCGACGGGTTCAACACCGCTGCTAGTGTTGTCGGCACTTCCATCGGTACGCTGGCCGTAACAGAGGCGGCGGACACCATCTCATCCACGGCTGTAGTGGTCCCCTTCGTGGACAGGGTTGCTAACGCGGCTCTGACGGAGGCCAATGATAGCCTGTCCTCTACGGCTGTAGTTGTTCCCTTCCCGGTCAGGACTGCTACCCTGGCCGTGACCGAAGCAGCGGATACCGTAGCTGCTGACGTCGATGCGATAGCTGGTGCTACCCTGACCGTGACGGAGGCCAACGACACCGTTGTCTCCACGGCCACCGTAAGCAGGGCTGCTAGTGCCTCCATGACGGAGGCCAATGACTCAGTATCCAGTACGGCTACTGCGTTCTTCCCGATCATTACGGCCAACGCCGTGATGACGGAGGCCCCCGATACCCTGTCTGCTACAGCTGCCCAGACCTTCCCAGGGGCCAATGCCTTCGCGGTACTGACGGAGGCCAACGACACCGTATCCTCCACCGCCACGTTGGGGTTTGCCCCCCGGAACGCCAGCGCTGTACTGACGGAGGCCAACGACAGTCTGTCCTCTACGGTCAAGTCTATCGCGGGGGCCACGGCCAACCTGGTAGAGTCCCCCGACACCGTAGCTGCCACCTCGGTCAACCCACGGATAGGTACTGCTAACCTTATCGAGGCAGGGGATACCGCCGCTGGAACCGTTCGGGCGATAGCGGGGGCCACGGCCCTTCTAACGGAGGCTGCGGATACCCTTTCCGCCTCTGCGCAGGTATTCAGCCCGGCTATCGCTACCCTCGCCGTCACAGAGGCCGACGATACCCTGAGCGCCACTGTTACCGTAGTTGCTACCCCCGCCATAGCCAACGCCATCATGACGGAGGCCCCAGACACCGTGTTAGGCTACACGGTCAAGCCCCGGAAACGGGCAATTCTCATCACCTAAGGAGGTGTGTATGAAGTACTTTGTACTTGCGATGATGGTTTTCTTGGCCGGATGCTCAACCAGAGTCGGCCTGCCCGGGGACAGCGATCTACAGATCACCATCCCGGCCGTGACGATAGAAACCCGGCCTGAATATCAGAACCGGGTCCATCTGCGTCGGCATTGGGTAGAGAGGGGCACCCGCTACTGTGAATACAGTAGCGGGTATGTCTCACGGCGGCACTATCGCTACGAGTGCCCCTACACGTACTAGCACTTATGCGTCGGCTTAGGCCGATGCTTGGGCTTCGCCTTCGGCTTCAGTGGAACTGAGGCAGGGGGCGGGTTTTGGCACACCGGCATCATGATCGGTGGGGCCTGAACCGGGGCCGCTTGCGCCACCGGTGTAGGAGCAGGAACATGGGGCTTGATGTGCGCATGAAGCTCCGCGTTACACTTGCTGAAGGAACCTGCGGACTTATGCCCGCCGTTCCACGAGTAGCACGTAGGCTCATCCTGGAAGCCACCGCCCGCGTAGGAGCAGGTAGCAACCAGGAGGCCCGCAAGGGCCAGGTATTTCATTTGGTGTTCCAGGTTACGGCCTTGACCGCCCACATCTGAGCGGTCTGAGCCTCGGTGATTGCGATCGAGAGCATGCGCTTCTCTTCCTGGTCGGTGCTTTCGGTACGCAGGTCATTGAGGTTGTCGATGACGTCCGCAAACTGACCCTTGATAGCGTTGACCGTGGGGTTGCTCCCAGGATTGAAGGTAAGGCCCACGGCCCTACCCCCAAACGTCAGATCATCTTTGGTCATTTCGGAGCCTTCACTTCCTTGGAGATGATCGCTTGGTTCATGGCGCCGAGGCCCCGAACTGCGTCCATCATCAGGATCATCAGCTCACCCTTCTCTTGAGGATGGGCCGCCCCGTCAAGGGATTGCATGGCCATGCCGATGACTCGGACGTTTTCACGGACGACGCAGGAGGGCTCGACACTGGCCCCGTTAAGGCCCACTCCCCAGCCTGGACCAGCGAGTCCCAGTCCACCGCTGACGCCCGTACAGGGGCCGCTTGCGGGACCGGACATTGCGATACCCGGTACGTTCTTGACGGTCTGCGACCCGGAGTGATGGTAGTTGACGTTGGAGGTGGACGTTCCGCTTTGGACATTTTCGATCTTCCCCGTGTAATTGGAGGTGGAGTTCGCGTTGACCGTTTGCGAAGTGGGACCGGACTGATCGATCACCACCACGTTGCCGAGGGCTCCCGACTGGGTTGAGGCGGTCGCCCCCGACTGCGAGCCGGATTGCGACTGAGCCGTGGCTTCGTTGGTATTTCCAACTGCTACGGCCCCTGCCCCCGAGTTTGATGTAGAACCTGACTGGGAGCCAGATTGCGAAGTCGATTCCTGTGCCGAGGCCCCGAAGGCGGCGAACAGCGCCAGGGCGATAAGGGTATGTTTCATTGGTTCCTCTGTGATTGAAAAAGAAAAGCCCCGCCAGGCTTGTAGCACGGCGGGGCTAGGTGCCTTCAGGCCCCCGGATTAGGGGTTGACGAAGACGAAGCCCTTCAGGAGGCCGAAGCTGCCCGAGGCGCTGGAGGTCGAGCCGCCGAAGGAAGCACCGCTTTGCTGAGCCAGGCCCAACGAACCGCCCGTTTGGCTGGAGGTGGCCGTGTCCTCGTGGAGCGACAGGGTATTGCCGCCTTCCGAGTTCACCGTGGTGATGTTCTGCGCACCGCCGGTGCTCGAAGCGGTTTGGGTGCCGCCCGAGATACCGATGAAGGCCGAGCTTTGCTGACCACCCGACACCGCGCCGCCGCTGGTTGCGCTCGTACCGTTGGCGCCGGCAACGCCGACTCCGATGTCCAGGGCGAACGAAGATGCGGACAGAGCTGCGAGGGCCATTGCGATGAGAGTCTTCTTCATGATGAGGTTTCCTAAATTACACGTGTATCCCGGAAACTGCCGGGCCAGGTTTCGATCCTTCTCAGGGGATCAAATCTTGATTGCGATGGCGAAGAGCGCCACCGTGATACAGAGCACGATGAAGCCCCCCATGAGGGGGCGGGATTGCCGCTCAGGGCGGTAGCCCGAGTATGCGTAGTTAACGCCGCGTGAAACCCGTTGGAACCGGGCTACAGTGTTGTTATGCCCTACGGGCAACTGAACCAACTTCATC
>Ga0137433_1000116_pt1 | contig 44164 bp, 45 predicted proteins | sample EasRivERMZT840_2_FD_102335 | JGI IMG/M metagenome (GOLD analysis project Ga0137433, IMG submission 102335) | Soil microbial communities from meander-bound floodplain in the East River, Colorado, USA - East River MetaG ERMZT840_2 | ecosystem: Environmental > Terrestrial > Soil > Floodplain ...
ACGAGAGGTATCATTCGTTGTACTCCGTTGGTTATACGTTGTATAGATGTTATCCTAGTTATTCACATGCTGGTCTTACTGTAATCTCTCGCACCTCAGTCTCAGAGCGGTAATGTTGTATGCAGGTTCCATCAGCATACAACTCCATGTAAGTCCCAAACCATGTATCGCTATTGCCGCTGCGTTTGTTTGTAGCTGTCCATAGTTGCCATGTGTTAGTGATAGGACGATACACAAGCATGTGAGCACGTGTGCCCGGTTGTAGCCATACATTGTTCAATGCCTCATTCATTGGGCCACACTATCTTGTACATGTCAGGATGGTTCTTACGCAACCAAGTACGCCAACGCATCTTAGGATCGCCAATCTGTTTACCTGTTGGTATGTATATCATGTACCACATGTTGATGTGGCTAGCTACAACACGATAACGCTCATAGTTCTCTCTGTCATTCTGTGCTGCCCAATCAGCTATGATTAAGCATGCACGTCCATTAGACATATACCTGCGTTTGCGTTTCTTCATCGTGTTACATCTCTCTCTGTGAACGTCACACCTAGTGCTGGATCACCGCGATAGTGTGGCTCTATCCAGACGGTATGAGGCGGCTCGTGATTGACGTAATGTCGAAAGTGTCCCATGACCTTGTGGTAACGACGATGTTGCACAGCAGCGGCGCTCTCAGTATCAACACTGTCTCCACCGATACCAGTTGGTCGAGTGGTATAGTGCTTGCTGGGTTTGCAGATGTGCAGACGTATCTTTCTATACTCAAGTAGCGGTGGTTTGTTACGTTCAACACGAGCGCGTTTGTGAGACGCCTTCCACTTGACTTGTTCATCACTATAGACCTTGGGCTGTGTTACTAGGAAGATGCCGAAGATTAGTTCATTCACTACACTACCCAAGTCAGCCGTTGCAGCGGTGCCTTTACCACGCATTATGCGTTCGTAGTTGAATGCATATGCTACAGAGAATGTGAGAGCCATACGACCACCATGCTTCACACTAGGTTCAATAGGCGGCCACTTATCGAAGTCTACTACATATGCAAGCGTGCTTATCATGTCAGCATCATTCCACTTGAGGCCGATGATGATGTACATGCGTACACCGATTGAGCCTATACGTTGTATAAGCGCACCATAGCTACAGTGATCTAAGTCTGGCTCATCTGTACCCATGCCTATCATTGTGTTGTATTCAATCCAGAAGCAGTCATAGGGTAGTTTAGCACTACCAAGTACACCCTCGAATGTGAGTTGTCTGTTGTCATTCATATCATAGAGCAAGCTGGGCACATCGTCAGTGAAGACAATGCGCTCAGCTAATAGGTTGAGCACAGCGAGTGAGCTGTGCTTATTGAACTCCGTTGGGAGTTTAAGATGACGCTCTACACGTGCATCATATGGTGTAGCTACACGATGACCATATAGCCAATCTTGCGCTAGCATTTAGCTCCCCTACGGGCGAAGCCCGCCTTGTGTTTGGTGCTGCGTCCTATGCGAATAGTACTATTAGTACAAGTATCACGACCCAGCTACACGATAACACTATCTCGCTCATTGTTAAGCCGCCTTCTGCATGATGTCTTCAGCGCACTGCCAAAGAGCTTGGTTGATGTGTACGTTGCGATCTACTTGAGTGATAGCGCGGATATGCTGTACGCGATTGTTGTTAGTATAGTAGCCACCACCACGCAGTGCGTTCTCCTGTACTACGTTCATTGCAGTGAATAGATCATTGCTCTCGTCTTCAGGTCTACGTGTAGCAAGGAATGACTGACGCACATCAGCGACAAAGCTGCCGTCCTTGTTCTCACCATAGCGTTGTTTGACTGCTGTATCAGCCAACATAATGCGCTCAGCATATGTCACCTTATGCTCACGCATCGCAGCTATACGTTGTATAAGCTTAACTGTGTGCGTGTTGATGTCATCCATGTCGAGGCGTATTTGTGCCATTAGATCTTGAGCAAAGTGTAGATAGCTGCGTGCATAGAGTATATCACCAGCAATCATACCATTCATGCATGCGAACTTAATTGCACCAAGGAACATCTTCAGCCTAGATGTACCATCATGGCTATCTAGCAGTACTAACTCAGGTGCGAATGATACACCATTCTTTACATCGTAGTTAGTATTACGCATACGCACCATTAGTTTCTTATACGTACTAGTACCACCGCTAATGCTATTCACACGATACCCGCGATTGTGCATAGCTAACACAATGTCATATGTATTCGTGAAGCTATAACGCTCACTCATACGTGGGTGTGCAGTTGTAGCGAATAGTGCAGGTGCACGTTCTCTTACTGCATTGATGTCCTCGAATACTTTAGCAGTTTCTTGTGCATTGAGTTCAGCAGTAGTCTGCATTGGGAGCCAGAGTTGTTGTGACATAGCTACATCTCCTTGGTTATACATTGTATATAGCACAACTTATGCTACCTATCTTCCTCGACAGTATACTTATTATAGCAGAATATAAATCACATGCAAGCCCACATGCTGTTGTGTGTATAGTTGACACAACTACTAGATCTAGACTTATACATCTACACTAGGAGGCGGAGCCGACACCCACTTGTCGCTGATTGTTGATTTATACAATGTATATGTGTGTTTGAGTAGTTACGTGTGTAGTGGGTATGTGTCGCTGCGCTCCTAGTGCACATGTGCTATATGTGATGTAGATGCGGCGTATGCGGTGGCGGGCGCCCGGCTGTGCGCAGCTACTGCTGACACTGCCTCGCTTGTCTGTGTGTCTTTCATGTCTGTTGCACAATAGACACGAAGAAAGCCGCGCAAGCTGTGAGGCTCGCGCGGCTTATACGTTGTATAGATGCTTACTTGCTTGCGGCTTTCTTAACCGCTGTCACTACGTTGATGGGCTTAGCGGCTTGCTTGCCATTGGCACCTTCAGCGGCGAACATATCGTATGCATGCTGACGTTGCGTTTCGTTATATGAGAAATGCATGCGGGCATACATTAACATTAACGCTTTGCTAGCCTCAGTACCTACAGCAAACCCGCCGTCATCCTTAGCTAGTCCTGCCAAGGTGCTATCAAGATTAGCAACGGGTTCCGCAAGCTTGCTAGGTGCAATAGCTTCGCCGTTGCCTTTAGCCTTAGTGATATTCGCCGCACCCTTTTTAGCAGTCTTAAGCATAGCGCGGATATCTACAGCGGTAGCATCCGGCTTAATGTGCGGGATATGATCCTCAATCTTCTGCAATTGAGAAGCATTAAAGAACACGTCATTACGTTCCACCTTTGGACGTTTAGCGTACGTCTCATAAGTGTCCGTGTTCTTTACCTTGTCGATATCAACGTTGATACCGATTGAACGCAGGAAGGCAATGCCACGGTAAACCTTAACAGCGCGCTCAAGCGACATGTTGATTGCGTTGTTCTGCTTACCCATGCGCTGGAATTGCGCTTCCTGTTCGGGCGTACGCTTTTCAGTAGCTGCAAGCTTGCTGCGATCCGCTTCAAACGCCTTTCCATCGGGCGTACGTTCGGACCAATACTCCAGCACGCATGCACGTACGCTTTGTTCGCCACGCTTAGCAAGCAGTGCGACTAGCTCTGCTAGCTCCGAGTAATGAGCATGAACCAGATAAACCGGGCCACTGTCATAATCGGTTTTATTGTTGGCGATGCGCAGCATATCAGCGAACAGGTTAGAGTTAGACTTTGACATGGTAACATTTCCTTTGTTTGGGTTTGATGTGAGATACGCAGCGCACAATGCCGCAGCATTGCCGCTCTTTCGTACGCTAGCCCGCACACGTGCACACCCTTTGCACGTATCGTTAGTGAGGCTAGCTATCAGACACCCTGCAATACGACCGGTAGGGATTGCGCCCAGCGGGATAGCCGTCAATCTGATTTAGCTAGAATATCAGTTTATAAATCAGATGCAAGCTTACTAAACCTAGTGGCAAGGTGCGCATGTAAGCCGCTATATGTGGTGCATATCAGCGTGCGTTGTGTGCATATGTGTAGCACTACCGCGCAAAGATACTGCAATCATATCAATAGCTTGCACATATAGCGCACGCATAACAGGCCAATTAAAGCGGAGCTAACAGCTATACAACGTATAAACAGCAAGCGTGCCAACCTACTACACACCACATATAGCATGGTGACATAGGCTATATGTAGTGGGTGCGAGGCCGCTTCGCCCCTGCATATAGCGTGTTGCTGCTATACTACATGTGTTGCAGCGAGACACTCCCCCGGCAATTCCCAAACGCGGAGCATAGCAGTGCGTGTGAGCTGGAGGATGAGCACTGTCTCAAGCCCCTGCGTGTGTATTTATGAGTGTTTATGCGTATGAGAAAAACCCAAACGCGCTATATGTGTAGTACTCTAGTCTATACCACATATAAAAAATACGCCCCTAGTAGTTGTTATACTACTAGAGGCGTAAGTAGGAGCTACCATGTCAAGTAGACTACTACACACATGCAGTGGCAGTCTTGGTACATTACATGCGTGCAGTGTATATAGTATAGCACAAACTAAATCACATGCAAGTCACATGTAGTTTAACGGGAGGGGAAGTCGCAATCGGGGACTAGCGTCCCCGTCCTAGTATAGATGCGTATACATTGTATAACCGAATGTATCTATTGACATTTCGGCTAAAGTATGCATCAGTGTATTATAGGTTCCCACTACATGACGCAAGGGAGATAGCATCATGCCAGCATGGCAAGGCGGATGGAATAACGTATTCGGTGCACCTCATGCACTTATCAATCAAGCAACCGCTACGATGCGTAGTGTAGCTCGTCTCACCAACTCAGTAGGTGGTCAACACTTTGGCGAAGTAGCTCGTGCACTCGCTAACGGCGTAGGTGCTAACACCGATCTCAGCATCAAGCAGGTGCAAGCTGTACAAGCTGATGGTTTGAACTTGGGTGGTGTGCGGCCTATTGCTACGTATGTAGTTGTACCGCTCCACGCTACTACTATCACTGAGAAAGAAGCCTTCCAAGCACAGATGACACCGACATGGGCACCTAACCCGTATCCTGTTGAGAAGTCAGGCAACAGCGGTGGTGGCTTCCTCAATACGGTGAACAAGTAAATGGAACAACCATCAAGGGGTGAAGCTGGTCAACAGCTACCAGTAGCAGGCACTCCTGAAATGGATGCCTTCATACAGCAGATCAACCAAAATCCTGCTGTCATGCAACAGCTACCACCACAGGCTATTGCTGAAGTACTAAAGCATCTAGGTCTAGATAAGAGTGACGTAGATGAAGTGGGTCAGTGGATGGACGATGCCGCTAGTAAACAAGCTGGCGTTCCTCCTGAGACAGACGATGAAGCTGAAATGGAGAACATGGAAGCTGAAGCTGCTGACCCTGAACCTGTAGATGAGGAATAGCACTATGCCAATGATGCCACCGGGTATGCCTCCACGTGGTATGCCTCCTAAACCGCAGGGTATGCCTCAACAGAGCAACAACCCTATTGATGATCTTATCAGCGCACAGATGATGCAGTCTGCTGTAGGTAATCCTAACGCACCTGTACCAACTGGTAAGCAGGCTGGTAGACAGCAACGCCCAGCTATTCCTGTCAACCGACAGCCTAAGAGTAGCAACCCACAGCAAGCGATGATCACTGAGATATTCCGTAAGCAGGGTGGCGCACCTAAAACACAGAAGAAAGCAAATGCCGGACCTCCCTCTCGCTAATGGTCTTGTCATTGATACTGCAACGGGCCAAGCGATGCTACCAAGCACGTCGCCAGAGGCAGTTATACAACAGCAGACCAAGCGTACGAAGCAGACCACTCAAGAAGCTACTGTACGAGGTCGTGATCGCAATAATCGTGCTGTGCGCCGTGGTCTTGTTGACTTACCCGCTGATAGTAAAGCAATCACTACCGCTGGAATAGTGTGGCTGTATTTCAACCTTGGTATCAATGACGCTGAGATAGCTGAAGCTACAGGGTTGAAGATTTCACAAGTAGACATGATTAAAGGTCTACAGCTATTCGGTCAGCTAGATCATCTAATCAAAGATAATATAGCAGCATTGCAAGCTGATAGTGTGCAGAAGCGCATTGACTCGCTATCTGCTGACGCACTCAACACGCTTGAAGATATGATGGAGCATGAAGACACGCGGCCAGCTACTAAAGCTCGCATCGCGATGAACATGCTAGACCGCGGAGGCTTCTCACCTAAACAAGTGATGGAACATCGTCACTCGATGGAAGGTGGCCTAGTCATTCGTCATATTCGTGAGATCGCACAACCTAAGCACATGCCTACTGTAGACATCGACGCACGTGATATAACATCGCAGGTAGTGGAGAAGTAGCTATGGCGATTGTACCTAACAAAGACGGTCAAGGTATTAGGGCTGCTCCCCCAGCTTTCGATGTTGAAAGCACACTCCCATCCGACATAGATGGTAGCCACGAAATGCCTACTATGTTCGGCACAGTCTCACCATTCGTAGGCAGTGTTATGCCGCAGTATGTCAATCAGATATACTTGAACACAACAACAGGTATAAAGTACCGATGCGTATCGTATTGGGATGGTATTTGGTACGAACTCGGTGAGCTTTAGGAGAAACAACAATGGCTATGGTAGGAAACAAAGACGGTCAAGGTATTCGTGCTAATGGTTTTGTCGGATACATGGGACATTGGCTACCAGAGCTAGGTAACGGTGATTACCCATACTGTATAGCTATAGCAGCAGGGACAGCCGTTCCTACTCAAGTAGCAGAGTTCGCTAATCAAATCTACGTTGATTGGAACACAAACAAGATATACCGCGCACTAGCTGCTGGACAGAACAAGTGGGAACTAGTAAGTGGCACGACCGCGTAACAACGCACTAGTAGAACGTCCTGAGCTACTGCTTAAAGAAGGCAGCTTGCAGGATCGCTTCTTGCATAGCAAAGCTAAGGTACAAATCTATGGTGGAGGCTTCGGTAACGGCAAGACTACTGCTGCGGTTATTAAGGCCATCCAGCTTGCTGACGTGTATCCGGGTAGCACTGGTCTTATATCGCGCTCGACGTATCCTAAGCTAAACGACACTATACGTAAGGAGTTCCTTAAATGGTGCCCCCCGACGTGGATCGTGTCATTCGCAGTTGGGCAGAACGGAGACAACATCTGCCACCTGAAGAACGGTACAACCATCTACTTCAGGTATATAGCGCAACAAGGTACGAAGACAGAAAGCAGTTCATCAAATTTGCTCTCCGCTACATTCGATTGGGTGATAGTGGATCAAGTGGAAGACCCAGAGATAACACACAAGGACTTCCTTGACTTATTCGGTCGATTGCGCGGTAGAGCGCGTTACACTGGCGATGATCCTACTATGCCTGTCACTGGTCCTCGTTGGATGATGCTCACATGCAATCCTACAGGCAATTGGGTATACACGAAATTAGTACGTCCTATCGTACAATACAAAGCTGGTGGCTACATTACAGATGACCTCATATGCGTGCGTGACGTAGACCGTAAGCCTGTGCTAGATGACAACGGTAAACCGCAGCTACTCATCGAAGTCATAGAAGGTAGCACCTATGAACTGCGTCACGTACATGAAGCTGAGGGTGGCGACTTTATCCAAACCCTCGAAACGATGTACAGTGGTCAACAGCGCGACCGCTTCCTATTGGGCAAATGGGTGGCCTATGAAGGCTTGGTGTACCCGCAGTACGATAGCAGCGTACACATGCTGCAAGAGGGCCACATCACAACACTACTTGATGGTTATCACGAAACACATTATCACCCGAACTGGATAGAAGGTTACGACTACGGACAAGCGCAGCAGTCATGCTACATACTAGCATTCGTAACACCTGAAGGTCACGTTGTCATATGCGACGGTTTCTATGAGAAGGAAATGACACTCGACAGACAGATTGCAGCTATACGACGTATACGCGGTGAATGGAATGTCGAAGTAGATGAGATGCACAAGATACAAGCTGACCCTAGTATCTTCGGTCGCAAGACAGTGCACAAACGTACAGTAGGTAAGACCATCGCTGACATGTTTAAGGATGATGGCATCTACATGAAGCGAGGTAACAATGACATCACGAACGGAATTGTTAAAGTTGGAGGTTACCTTAACATTAATTATCGACTCCTCCATCCAATCACACGAACTGCATCATCACCACGTCTGTTCTGCAATGCAAAGCTTGATTGGTGGATGGATGAGTGCACAGGGTATTTCTGGCAACAGTCTACGTCAGGTGAACGTATCGACAAGCCGATGGATCGAAACGACCATGCAATGGACACCACCCGCTACTTACTCTCTGACATGCCCGACATCGGTAGATACGTAACACCAGAGAACGAGCGTGTTCCTAGCTGGATGCTGTGGCAGGAACATGATAAGAAGGCTGCAAATCCAAGGGGCCACAGATATGGCTAGTGAATATGATGCAGGTGAAGAATACAACCGCAAGGCTGAGCCTGCCGCAGACAGCAGTGAGTTCACATCTTATGAAGGTGTGATGAAACCTGCTGAAGCTATGGTTGATGACTCGCCTATGTACCGTGTTATAGGTGAGAGCAAGATACCTGTCAGCAAGCATCGTGGCCCATTGTGGCGTAGTCGCTACGATCAGGGTAAGAGTGCTATGGGCAAGAGTGTCGAAGCGTGGAATGAAGCATATCGTTACTACCGACACGATCACACACGTCACAACGGGAACCCTAGTGGTGAAGACAACACGACAGGTGCGAAGTCCCTTACAGGTAGCTTTGATAGTACAGAGAATATTGTGTTTGCGAATGTCAGCGCACTCGTACCACTGCTATTTACGAAGAACCCCGACGCTGAGTTCTCATGCGAAGATAAAGAAGACGAACAGAAGGCTCGTGTTGTAGAGCGGCTAGTTAATACACTAGCTGCTAAGAAGACATCACCGGGTTTGAACCTCAAGCGCAAGGTGAAGCGCAATATCGTTAGCACATCACTCACCAACATCGGTTGGTTTGAAGTAGGCTATACGATGCGCGAGCAATCTAGTGAAGCTGCACTAGAGGAAGTGCAGAAGCTCAGCTTAGAGCTAGAGAAAGCTGATAGTCAGAAAGTCATCAAAGACATTGAAGGCAAGCTACTCGCGTTAGAGCAAACAATTGACATGCTCACGCCATCAGGTCCGTGGTGCAAGGTACGTAGACCAGATCAGATCATTGTTGATCCTACAGCTACCGACTTAGACCTTAGCGGTGCGTGCAATTGGGTGATGATTGAAGACCTTATGTACACGTCACTACTACGCGCGCGTTACGGTCGTAAGAAGCCAGATAGCGATGAGTGGGAAAGCGTATTCTCACCTACTAACGTCATCAAAGCTGGCGTATCTCCCGACCAAGGTGAACGTGGTCAGACAGACAACTTCCAACTGTTTAGCTACTCTACTAGCGAGTATGCGAAGTACGGATACTCAGATCAGCAGTCATTCCTAGCAGCGCAGATGACAAAGGTGGTCTATGTTTGGGACAAAGTTACGCGCCGCGTTGAACTCTACAACTGCAATGACTGGTGCTATCCTCTGTGGGTGTGGGATGATCCATACGCTCTCGACCAGTTCTTTAGCGTCGTGCCGATGGAGTTTCATACTGACCCTATTACCATGTACGCCAAGGGCGAAGTTACTTACTACCTTGACCAACAAGACGATATCAACATCATTAACAATGAATGGGCCAAGGTACGAAAGTTTGCGGCTGGTAAAGTAGTATTCGACAAGAATGCAGTCAAAGACGGCAGTATGCTTGAGAGCCTCATCGCTGGTACGCTAGACACGAACACACTTGGTGTAGATTTACCAGAAGGTAAGAAGATTGCAGACATACTTGGACCTCTACTTCCACCTTCTGCTGAAGCAATCAAGTTCTTCGACAAGAAGCCAGTGCTTGAAGCGATTGATCGCTTATCAGGAGTTGCGAGTGTTCAACGTGGTGTCGAATACAAGACAAACACCACGAACAAAGCTATCGAGAGCTATGAGTCGCAGATACAAACACGTGCTGACGAGAAGATGGATGCTATCGAGGATAGCGTTGGCACTGTTCTATGGCTTACGGCGCAGATGTGTATGCAATTTATGAAAAGAGAAGAAGTAGCTGTAATACTAGGTGAGAAGTTCGCTGCCGATTGGGAACAGATGGATGCGCAGAGTATCAGGCAGACATTCACGCCGCGCGTCGTTGGCGGCAGCACGCTCAAACCGACATCACGCGCCAAGAAAGAGCAAGCGCTACAAATTAGTCAAATCATCGGACAATTTACTCGCGCTACACCTATCGCTGCTGTTGTTGCCCTCAAGGTTCTCGCGCAAGCGTTCGACAACGTTGTGATTAGTCAAGATGATTGGGAGCTTATCTACAAAGGCATTATGAAAGAAGCTAGCGCACCTGAGCCTGCACAAGTGCAAGAGGAAGCACAGCAAGGACAAGAGGCGCAGCAAGGACAAGACCGCATGAAGGAGTTGATGCTAGCAAAGATGCAAGCACAACGTGGTCAAGGCGGCGCAGGTGGTGCACCACAACAGGGCGGTGGACAATCAGGACCGCAGATTGACGACATAGCACAAATTGTGCAACAAGTGGCGGGGCTTATTGACGGCTTGCCTCCTGAAATGAAGCAGTCGCTCGGTGTGCAGCTAGCACGCGGTAAGAGTGTAGCTGATATTGCTACGCAGATGATACAACAGATGCAGAGCGGTGCTGCGGCGTGATGAATGATCTACCGAAATACTATGGCAAAGCGTGGTTGCGCTTTTGGTATAGCTGTATAGCGGTGAACGAACTCTAAAGGAGGCTACAATGCCTGGCGAAGACAAAGACTTGATGTCTGCTGTTGGTGATACGTTCAACATCAAAGATGCGCCGCAAGAAGGTGGCGATGAAGGTGGTGAGCAGCAGCTTGATTTGCCTATTAGTCACCCTGAAGGTGTAGATGGAGGACAAGATGGTGGTACAGATGGAACGGGCGCTGGCGAACGCCAAGAAACGGGCAGCGACCGTCATAAGCCAGCAGGAAAAGACAAAGACGACCAGCTATTCACAGACAAACCGCGAAAAGGTCCGCGCGGAGAGCTACTCGGCAAGAATGGCGAAGTCGTCGCAGCTACGCGCAGAGAAAAGCAACTCGCCTACAACCTCAACCGCGCGCAGTATGCCGCCAATCAAAGCGCGCGACAAATAAGGGCGATGCAGGAGCACCTGCAACACTACCAAGGCCTAGATCAAGTAATGAAGCAACACAACTTGTCGCCGCAGATGGCGCATGAGGCGTTGCAGCTACGTGCTATGGCAGAAAAAGATCCTGTCATGGCAGTTCGTGATGTTGTAGCGCGTGTGTTGGCTACTGGCGTCACTATGGAGCAGCTCTTTGGTACAGATGCAGTACCACAGATCAACGCACGTGTTATTACGAACGAGCTAGATCGCCGTTTAGGTCCGCTAGAGAAGCAGACACAAGCACGTCAGCAGCAAGCGCAAATTGAAGAACGCGCCCAAGTGCAGATGGAGCAATTCGTACAAGGTCACCCTCATTCTGAAACGCATGGGGTAGAAATCAGCAACTTAGTACAGCAACACGGCTTGTCGCCAGAAAAAGCGTACTATGAACTACGTAGTTGGGCCGAACGCAGAGGCTTTGACTTTACGTCACCATTGAAGCCACAGATTGAGCAAGCTATGCAGCGCCAACGTGGTAATGGTCAACGTCCAAGGTCAACACCGGGTAGTATGCGCGGTGTACAGCCAAATGGCGGCATGACTACATCTAACAACGCTAACTCGCGTGGAGACTTCCGCGCTAATGCTCCTTGGAAAGACATAGCTGCGGCAGTGTTCACAGAACTCAACTCAAAATAGGACATTGAACAATGCCCGTACTCCAGAACGTACTGGCGACGACTATTGAGCGTTCGCGTAAGAAGCTCATTGTCGCCGCTATGCAGAGCAACGCACTTATGGCTTGGTGCTTTGCGCGTGATCGTATCGAGAATGAGAGCAGCGGTTACAACATCACGAACCCGCTGTTGACTGGACGCAATCCCTCGGTTGGCAGCTATAGCTACTACGACAGCTTGCCAGTCGTGCAGACGCAGGAGTTCATCAAGCTTGAATATCGTTGGAGCCGTATTGCTGGTACTGTTATCATCAGCAATCAGGAAGAAGACGAGAACAAGGGTGAACAGGCTGCTGTGAAGCTGCTGCAAGGTAAACTTGAGGCTCTTGAGTTGAGCATCAAGGAGAAGTTCAGCGGCTATCTCTACGGCTTGGGTGGTGGCAATGATCCGAATGGACTTGCGCTGCTTATTCCTGATGATCCTACTGTTGGATCACTCGCTGGTGTTGATCGTGCGACAGAAGTACAGTGGCGTTCATCGTCATATGACTTCGCAGGCACTCTTAACGCGACGAATATCGAGGAAGCGTATGATGACGTTCTCCTTGACCTCAAACAAGGTACAGAGCGTCCGAAGGTTATCATTGCTGGACGCAATCACTATCGCCTGTATCGTGCTGCCGTTCGTAGCAAGCTCACTATTCCGCTCACGAACACAAGCAGCGGCAAGCGTATGATGGACCTCGGCTTTGATGGTATCAGCCACAACGGCGTACCCATCATCTATGATGAAAGCTGCCCGGTTGATCGTGCTTACTTCCTCAACGACACCTACCTGCGCCTTCATATCCTCGGTGATAACAACATGAAGAATGTTGACCTCACTGCACCGTGGACGATTGACGGCTACGGACAGCGTGTCATCACGCAATGTCAGTTCGCCACGTGGAAGCAATACCGCACCCACGCTGTAGTGAACGACTAAAGGAGTTACAATGTCTAGTGAGCCAACACCAGTAGTCAGCTTCGAGAACAAGCCATCGCAGACGCAACAAGCGTTTAGCATGGATCAGAAGCAGAAGGCTGTGCCTGCATACATCGTTGAACCGATGAAGCGTAAGACTGTAGTCAATCGCACCGTCAAAGACGAAATCGGTTTCCGTGTTGTGCCTACTGATGTTGAGATTGAAGGATACATGGTTCGCACTCTACGAGGCGATAGTGTGTTCGTCACTCACGAAGATCTTGTGAGGTTGAAGCTCGATAAGAACCTAGTGCCGCTATTCATGGATGGTGGCGACGATACACCTGTAGGCATGCAGCAAGCTAACGCTGCATTATCCACAAAGCAGAAACAATCGCTCGATGCTATCACGCAGCTACTTGATAAAGACCCTGATCTACTCAACAAGCTGCTTGCTGCCAGCGAGCAATCAGATAAAGAGGAATAAGTACAATGGCCGTACAAGTTGCTATCCCCGGAATGCGTCGCATTAATCATCGTGTCGCTGACATGGTGTATGCGGCTGATGTCGGTGTTGACGGTATCACTACCGTTGATATTCCTGCAATGCCTGCTGCATCATCGAATGCTATTCTCGCTGCACAGAGCGTGAATGCTGCCGGTGTTGCTGTGCCTATTGCGTCCTTCAACCCAGCTATGATGGGTCGCTATGGTCGCAACTTCACTGGTACCCTGAGTGCTGTCGGTTCATGCACTGTTATCGTCACTGGTTATGACTATCTCGGTCAGCCAATGCGCGAACAGCTTGGTGTAGCGAACTCACTCACTCTCGGTCAGAAGATGTTCGCTGACATCTCTAGCATCAGCTTCAGTGCTGTTGCTGGTCTTACGTTGAACCTTGGCTTCGGCAACATTCTCGGTGTGCCGTACAAGGTGCTCAACACGCAGATGCTCGGTGAGACTGTGAACGACCTTGTACCGACTGCTGGTGCGTTGCAGACTGGCGTAACTGTGCAGACGCTCACAAGTGGTGATCCGCGCGGACGTTATACACCGAACCAGAGTCCCGGTGGTACTACGTTCTACCGCTTCACCTGCTTTGTAGATCGCAACAATCTGCATGGCTCGGCACACGTTTAAGTAACGGAGGTTACAATGGCTGAGAAAGAAACGAAGTATACACCGCCTGTGAAGGCGACACAGCAGCAACAGAAGATGTACGGAGATCGACTTGTTGTTGCTGTTAGACCATCACGTGCTGGTGATGATGGCTACCAGCTTAGTACGCCTGACGCACAAGTGACTGCTATCTTTGAAGACGGTAGTGACAAAGTAGTGAAGCCTGAAGACATTACGACCGCAGCGTAACTTAACTAGTCAACTAAGGGAGCAGCCTGCACGGTGTACAAGACCACTGTGCAGGCTGTAACTTATATGATTACGTTCGGACAGATAGTTACTAAAGTACTACAGCGGCTCGCACTAGTCGAAGGATTAGATGCACAAATATACGCTGAGCCACGTATACAGCTAGCAGTACAGCACAAGTTCGACCTGCTATTCAGAGAGTACTGGCTACCTGATTATACAGTGTATCAGGAGACATATGTACTCGACGGCGTTAGTGGCATGATCACTGGCGACCTCACAAACAAGTTGAATGACTGGCGCGATCTACACAGTGTCATGTCGGAAAGTTCTCCAAGGCCATTGCCTATCGCACCTATGAATACGCGCGATAGAGACATTCAGCACCCTAGCATCAGGCCGATGGCTACAAACCCTGCGAAGATGTTTAAGATACTACCTATTACAACAGGTGGTGAAGTATACATCACGTATCGCACTAAGCCAGATGACTTTGAAGAAGACGGCGATCCTATTTACATGGATACGCAGCTTCTACTACTAGGCACATGTTGGGACGTACTAGAAGACGATGGTACGAACCCCGGTGCTAGTGACAAATTCCGTGTGCTGTTTCAAGATGCATTAGCACAGTTCAACAGGACGCAGCACACTATACCGCTAGATAGCTCACTGTCTACACGTGGTGTTTGGAATAGGTGGGCGTAATGGTACAGATGCTCAGCCGCTCGTTGAAGCCGCTCGGTAGACCTAAACAGCCACGTCCTACTAGCAAGCTCAACAACACCACCATCCGTGACTTCGGCGGTGGGTTGAACGTTGTCGATAGTGAGCAGAACTTAACAAGCAAGTTCTCACCTGTGTTTGACAACATGGTGACGTATACCGATAGGCGTGTAGGTCCGCGCTATGGTTACGAAATGTGGTACAAGCTGCGTCAAGGTGTAGAGAGTAGTGGAGCTATCACTAGCCTCACACTCACCACAAACGTTACATCGAACACAGAGCGCATTATACTTGTCGATTGGGTAGATCACCAATTTGTAGGCGCTGCACATGAGCATGTGACGTTTAGCGGTTGGTCTAATACGTGGAACGGCATTGTTCCTGAAATGATCAATCGCACGCACGGCATTAGACAGGTTCTCAATGCGAACCAGTTTGAGATTGTAGTCACTAACAGAGCTACAGCGGCTGGACCTTCTACAGATACAACTGTCAACTATGTGAAGGACAATCACCTACTCGGCGGTGAGCCTATCGAGGCTAAGTACTTTGCGAACTACATTATCATCTGGACTAGCACAGGTGAGATTATTCGCATTGACCGTGATAAGCAGGCACAACGTATATGGAGCCAAGAGATTACAGCAGCACGCCCGCTCGCACCTATTGCGTGGACGTATACAGAGCTAGTCGCTAGTGACATCTTCGGTAGCGCGCTGATATGCAGCAATGGGCGTGATAAGCCATTGCGTATTGACTTCACACAAAGTGATTGGGTAGCACCGCTGCTAGATGGTGTGAATGGTGATGTGAACATTCCAGCATTCGATGCGTGTAAGTCGGCGTTTAGATACTTCACACTACACGATACAGAGTTGCTACCAGTTGACGAACGTCTGACATCTATACGCATATCAGATGAGAACACCGCACAGGTGTACGTAGGTTCTGTCAACGCTGGTAAGGCTGTTGACATCAACATGTCGAAGATCGTTGCTAGCCCTGAGCAGACAGTGCGCGGCTTTGCAGTTATTAAGGACGTTGTGCTAGTTATTACACCTACAGCTACGACGATGATGAAGTACGGACCAGAAGTAACTGTAGCTGGCACATCTAGCCCACTGCATGATCCTGTACCTATTGACACATTGAACGGCTTCGGCACTAATGCGCCGCGTACTATCGTTGAGATAGGCAGCGACGTGTTTATGGTAGACTTCAACGGTGTACCTAGTGCGAAGCTCTCAACAGTTAGCAACGCTGTGCAAGCTGAGCGTGTTAGCAACTACATTGAGACGATGCTGAGCAGTCACATTGGTAGATTGCGCAAAGAGACGATGCGTTTGAAAGCGTTCGGCTTCTATGATGCTAAGAACAAGAGCGTGCACTATTACTTGCCAAAGTATGACACACAGGACGTACGCGAGCTAACACGCGATCCGTTCTACTTCGACAAGGAAATGGCACGCAATGAGTTCACTAAGCGTGCGCTGATTATGCGACATGATGATCACCAGCTAGAAGTAGGCGATCAGCTAGACATCATAGATGCAACAGGGTTCTCAGGTATACTAGATACAGACATCAATGGTCGTCGGCGTGTTATCAGCGTGTTGAGCAATGACTACGTGCTCGTTAGCATTGGTGCCGATCTACCTACTACACCACCTACAACTATCGGCGGCGGCGGTGCGAATGCGAAGATACAACCAATCAACGATCAGACCATTGGCTATATCTACCATTATGTGCCGCAGCTAAAGCTATTCGCATGGTCACGCTTCAAGACGCTAGAGAACATGAAGTTCAACTGTGGCTGTGGCACGATTGAGGGACGTTCGTTCCTATTCACACCTGACGGCTATATGATGCGCTATGGTTCACCTGACAATCATGTGTACGCTGATTGGAAGGGTATGTACGACTTCGCAACATGGACAAGTGGGCAAGCATACACAGTAGGACAGCGTGTATTCGATAACAGCGAGGAAGTCGTATACAAGTGCATCGAAGATGTAACTACTACCGCAGCTAGCTTCCACGAAGCACGCGATATGGAGCCTGATAGCTGGGAGGAATATCGCGGCGAAGGTATCAACTTTGCGTGGGAGCTACCGTGGTCAGACTTCGGTGCTAGACAGAACACGAAAGCACTGCGCTTTGTACACATAGATGCAAGTGGTGAAGCACCATTCAAGCTCGACATCTTTGATGATAACATCTACAAGGATGCGACTACTGGACAACTCATTCCAGCACGCAGCTTGCAGTTCGTACCTAATGACGCTGGCGCATACGGCATCGGTGCACAAGTCTACGGCGCAGGTCGTCGTACACGTGAGCAGAAGCTGTGGCAGATGCCTATGAAGTTCAAGATACTTAAGACACGTATAACAGGAAGCAGCACACAAGCACTCAGCCTTAGCGGATTGTCATTCTTGTATCAGCGCGGTAGTCAGGTGCGAGGATGACATATACATTGTATAACCCCTTGACAACTTTCAGTTATCATGCTATAAGAAGTCTGCTTCGCGCAGCGACACATCAAAAAGACGTGCTGGCTATATTGCCTATTGCAGTATGTGGGCAATATCATGGTAGCTAATGTTCGCGGCTATACTGATAACTATAAATTCAAACTCATAAACTTCGATACACCACGTTGGCATACTCTTGAGTATGACAACTGGAACCTGCTTGATGCTATGCTACAACAAGCCGCAGTACCGCAGGTACGTGGCGAGTGGATGCATAACACTGCGTATTTAGTAGGTGATCGTGTATTTGATGATATTACGAATGACTTGTATCGTTGCCTTGTAGCGCATACTAGCCCTGCATCTGGTACGTTTGAAGCATTTAGATTAACCAACCCTGATACATGGGCATTGCAGCTTGTAGGCACACCGCTATTCCGTGGTGCGTGGACGCCTACTACAACATACGCGATTGGTGACATTACATTCACCGATGATTACACATATCGCTTGTGCACTATACCGCACACATCTAGCGCAACCTTCCCACCTGATGAAGTCAATTGGCAGATCGTCTTTGATGCTACTGATAGTATCAACGCGGCTGCTGGTAGTGCATCTGCGGCTGCTGCGTCTGAGCTAGCTGCTGCTCTGAGTGCGGAAGCTGCTGCCGATAGTGCCGCAGATGCCGCTGGCAGTGCTGTAGCTGCATCAGGTAGTGCGGGTGTAGCCGCTGGTCACGCAGGGGCTGCGGCTGCTAGTGCGACTAACGCTGCTACTAGTGAAGGTAATGCTGCAACTAGTGCATCAACCGCCGCAGGACATGCTACGAATGCTGCTACTAGTGAGACTAACGCAGCCGCATCTGCTGCCGCTAGTGCTGCTAGTGCAACGAGTGCAGCTAACCAAGCACTTGCTCTGTTCGGTACGTCTACTACAGCGAACACGATCAACAATGGTGCGAAGACATTCACTACACAATCAGGCAAGCAGTTCAACGTAGGCAACTTCGTCACGATTGTAGATGCTGGCAACATCGCGAATACGATGTCTGGTCAAGTCACGTCGTATGTCGGTACTACGTTGCAAGTCAATATCACAGGTACGACTGGTAGCGGTGTTGGCCTCGCTAACTGGAACATCTATGTTAGTGGTGCACGTGGTATCAACGGTACTGGCGGCATTGCATGGAAAGGCACGTGGAACAGTGCGACTGCGTATGTAGTCAATGACGCTGTTGCTCTACTAGGCAACTCATACATCGCTATCAACAACAACACGAACTCATCCCCTCCTAGTGCGAACTGGAACTTGCTGGCACAAGGTGGTGCTGCTGTTGTAGTTGATGATCAGATCACACCAGCTATGCTAGATGCTGATACGCTAGCTAAGCAGCAGGCGTTTACTACTAGGATCAATGCTGTCGCTAAGACTGGCGACACGATGACTGGTCCTCTAGGCATTGGTATGCCTGCTGGAGCGCCATACGATGCTAAACTTGTTATAGGTGATGGAGTTGCTTGGCAAACCTACATCGGAGGCGATGTTGTTGGTAATGCTTGGCTTCAATTAGATAACGCCAGTGAGAGTGCCGAGGCAGCTAACGGATTTTCTGTATCCCGCTCACGAGGAACAATTGTTGCACCGACGCCAATACAATTAGGCGACATGGTAGGAGCCTTCTACTTCGGCACATTAGCACCACCCTCTACTTGGGGTGAAGCCGCGCGGATTGAGGTGCGCGTAGATGATGGAGCTACTGGATCAGCAGCTATCATACTTAAGACATCTAAAACTAATGGTGTAACCCTTCCAGAAGAACGTTTGCGCATTACTAGCGGTGGTAGTGTAGGCATTGGTACTGAGGCTTATGGTGGTGTGCTATGGGGCAAGTTCCAAGTCACTACTAATGATGGCTTGGGTACTGTTGCTGACGTATACACTGATGGTCGTTATCTAGAGTTCGACGTTGCTAGTGGTGATCCACTATCTGCTCCAGAGGTTACATTCTTCCGTGCTGGATTAGGTTGGGGTGCTATTGCTAACGGCTATGTGTTAGGTGAGATCGTAGCTGGCGGTGCTGCTACACCTGATACGTTCCCAATGACTGCGAGTATACAATTCGTAGTCAACGGTACACCTTCTGCTGACCATGCTCCTACAGACATAGTATTCAAGAACGGTGCTAGCAATCCAGAAGAACACCTACGCATCGGTAGCGATGGTGCTATCTACATGCGTCCACCCGGTTGGACACCCGGTGGTCTGGACGATCAAGGTGTGTGGGTATCACACTATGATGTAGGTGGTGGGCTTACATCAGTCATACAGAATTACACGTATAGCAACGGCGGTTATAGCGAAGGCATCTACTTCAAGTTCGCACATGGTACGCAGAATGCGCCGTTGCCACTAGTACAAGGTAGATACATCGGTGTATGTGGCTGGGGTGGTTTCGACGGTGTTACAGATCAGTTCTCTGCGCAGATGGGTGCTAGAGTAGATGGGCCTGTCTCACCCGGTGTGATGCCACTAGCGTTCTACGTCGCTACAGGTACGACAAACGATAACATAGCGGAACGCTTCCGCATCACCAGCGGTGGTTTCGTAGGTATTGGCACTAGCGAGCCGACATCACCTATTCATGTGTCGGGCACTATCGCAGATTGGACTACTGATGGAGCCTCAACAGGACAATGGACTTACGCGGATGCGGTGGCGTCGATCTACTATCTTGGGCGCGCTAGGGGAACAAAGGCTGCACCAACCACACTAATACTGAATGACATTATTGGTAGCATCCAAGGGCAGGGCTTCGATGGTGTGAATTGGCCGATCAACGGCAACATTACTTTTGTTGTTGATGGTGCTGTATCTCCAGGTGTTCTGCCTACTGCTATTAGTTTGGCGACAGGTTCGACCGTCTTAACGGAACGCGTGCGTATTGGTAGTGATGGCAAAGTCACTATCCCCGGTGCACTAAAGGTTGACGGTGCACTTACATTAGTAGGACCAATTAGTGCGAGTGCGCCTCCTACACTTGGTCCGCATCTTACGAACAAGACGTATGTAGACAGTCAAATAGGCACGAGGCTGCCTAGCACTGGTCCTGCTTCGTTCACAGGCAATCTGACTGTCACTGGTACGTTCGGTGTTGGTGGTGCATTCACTGCATCTGGCAATGCCACGATCACCGGCACGACGTTGCATAACAACGACGTTACGATCACACGTGCTGGTTCTGCATCACCAACTACAGGTGCGCTGTTCTTCGGTAATGCTGGCAATAGATACCTATGGAACGATGCCACGCATTTCAGGTTTGAGACACCCGGTGGTACGTTACTTGTCAACGGTGCTGTTGTCTATACTACTGCTAACCTACCAGCTATCCCTGCTGCTGGCTTTACATCTGCTATCTACGGCTTGCAGAACTATGGTGGTTTGCAGATTGGCTTGGCTACTAACACGTATGAGAACATCGGTGAGAAGCACTTAGCAACTGTTGATGGTGGTTGGTACAACCCAGCTACAGGTACGAGCTATATCGCACCTAATCAAGTGCTAGCAGGCAGCTACTTGCATCGTTGGGATGGTACCGGCACAAATACATCATGGGGTGCGGCACTGCCGGGTTCATGGCGTTGGCTTGGTGGTGATACGTTCGGTGGTACGCAGTGGGGCCTCTGGCAGAGGGTTGGATAATGTACGTCATAGAGAGTGCGCACAGTCCTATCTACACAGCAGACGGCACGATCAACCTGCTTGTGAAGTTCTCAGGCTTTGCTGCTGAAATGCCATTCCATGCTACACCTACAGACACAGTGCCTCATGGCGTAGAGTTGTACAACAACGCTAGCTTGGGCATGTATGGTCCTATTGCTCCGTATGTACCGCCACCAACTACTACTGTATTCCGTATCACACGCACGAAGTTCCTTGAACGTGTCAACGCTGCGGGTAAGTTCAATCAACTTAAGACGTACTTCAATTCGCATGATTACGAGCATGAACTGTGGCTCGCATCTGATGGCTTTATGACTGACAACCCACTGATACTTGCAATCGTTGCAGCTATCGGTGCTAACCCTGCTACTATACTGGCATATCCACCATGATCGAGGCACTCGTTGTCGCTGCTGCAACACAATACATCGTACTGCAAACGCCTGATGGACGTAAGATGAATGTCAACCCGAAGCACATTGTTGGCGTAGCAGATACAAAGGGGAAGCTAGTTACTGACATTGTACACTGTGTCATCTATACTACCGATGGGCGGTTCTTCTCGGTGGTCGAAACATGTGAAAGCATTAAGGCACGTCTTGAAGAACTCAAATAGGAGAGTGTGATGATCGGAACACTGATCTCTATCATCCTCACGTTGATCGTGCTTGGTGTGGTCTTGTGGGCTGTGCAGTCGTTGCTGCCTCTTGTGCCATTGCCACCACCGTTCGCAACGATCATCAATGTGCTCGTTACAGTCATCGTCGTGCTTGTTGTAGTGTGGATCATCGCAGGCTTGCTTGGTGTAGTAACGCCTATGAGGCTGTGATGCGTACGGCTGCGGTTATACTTTGTATACTCGTACTCTGTGGGTGTCGTGTGACAGGCGGTAGATGGGTAGATGATGTTGAAGTGCCTAAGTGTCGTGGCGGTGTTATCAATACAGAGAAGCGCGTGACTGATACATGGGTCGGTGGGCGTGTTAGGAATACAACAGTACGCACAGATGCGTGTTTGGATTGAAGATGAGAATTGCACAGATCGAAACACCTAAAGACGGCACTGATGTTGAGGAACTAGCTCAACAGCATCACGATGAGTTCGGCACCTCACGCGAGTTCGATCGCAAGGCTGTAGGACAAGCTGCGTTTCACTGTGTAATGGACAAGCAACGTAGGCATCTAAACTGCTGGGTGGTATACGATGACGATGACAAGCCTATTGGTTATCTCGCTGGTACTATTCGTCCTAGTTTCTACAGCTTTAGGAGTTATGCTGTACAGGAAATGTGGTACGTTGTCCCGCGAGCTAGAGGCTCTCGCGCGTCAATCGAACTACTGGTACAATTTGAGCGTTGGGCTTTGTCTCACAATGTCGAGCGCATCTATATGCAAGTCGAACATGATGCTGATGACACTTTAGTTATGCGTATAATGAAACTAATGTCTAGACTTGGTTACAGAACTCAAGGCTATATCGCTGTGAAAGTGCCTAAGTACACATCAACACCAGTAAACAAGGACGAGGACAATGATCGCTCCACACATCGCGTCGTGGGCGCTGTCGAAGAACAACGCACAGCGCAATAGCAACAACGAAGGTGTGGCTGCGACTGCCGTCACATCAGTTACGAGTAAGAAACCTGGGAAGGTCGTCAAGCATGAGCGTGTGCTTGAGACTAAGGGCGGTGGTGGATATGTGCCACCACCGCAACCTACACCTAAAGAACAAGCTGAAGCCCGCGAGTGGGAAGCTCAGCAAGAGTTTGCACGTGAGGAAAAGCGTCAAGCTGCTGCCGACTTGAAAGCTAAGACTGAGAAAGACGCTGCTGATGCTGCGTGGTTGTCTAGTAAGAACTCAGCTTATCAAGGTGCACAGTCAAGCGCACGTAATAGGTTGAACTCTCTCGGCATTCAGCCCGGTGATGAGTACGGGTTGTATAGCAGCATCATGGGTAAGTATGACACTGCTAACAACTCGCTGCAAACAGGTGCCGACTACAGTGGTGCATTCTCACCGAACGTGTATGAAGAAGAAATCGGTAGTGCACGTACTGGTCAGCGTACTAAGTACGGTCAGCAGTTTGGTAGCCAGATCAACCCCTACTACGCTGAAGACACCTTCGGTAATACACGCGATGACGCAATCCTGAGCAGCATCCTCGATACGCAATACGGCGATGCTCTCGCGGACTTGCAGTCTGCACGTGATCGTGGTCAGGCTACGAGCAGTGTGTATGATCGTGCACTACGCGACCTCGACACTGGTCGTGCTACTGCTAACACCGAACTACAAGGCATTGGTCGCGGTGTGCTTGAGGACATTGTTGGTGACATCAACACTCGTCGTCAGGGTAGCCTTGATAGCGCTGCTGCATGGGACTTCGGCTCTACATACGATCCGACTGCTGAAGCTGGCCGCATCAAGCGTTATGCTGATGAGCGTGGTTCGCAGCTTGAAGGTGACGTACGTGGCGCTGTTGGTGGCAAGCAGTTCTTCGATGTTAACTCGCTACTCGGTAAAGCTAAGGCACGTGTTGGAAGTGCTAGCGCGCCGGGTGCTGATAGCGGTAGCAGCGCATTGCTCGATACCTTCGAGAATGAAGCTACTCGTAACAACACCAACGTCAAGGCTAACGAAGGCATCTTCTAAGGTATACGCTGTATAGGAGGTGCAACAATGGACATGGGTCTAGGAGCAATCGGCGGTATTGCCGGTGGTGTCCTTAGCTACATGGGGCAGATGGAGCAGGCTGACGCGCAACGTGATGCTACGCGCGCCAACATGGACTTCAACTACGCCAACATGGCGATGCGTGAACGTGAGCGGCAAGAAGCCATTCAGATGGCTAAGAAGCTGCAAGCGGAACAGAAGCTAGGATACACTGACGCACGTGGTATGCGTACTAAGTTCGTCCCCGGTCAGGGATGGGTGAGTACGCCGTCAGATACGATGAAGCGTCTGTTCGAGTTGCAAGAGGCTGAGCAACTCAACGTACTCACTAAAGACCTGCCGATGGCGCGTGCTGTACGGCAGCGCAACTACAACCGCGGACTAGGTGAAGAAGCTCTAGCTGATACGTATAAGCGTAAGCTTGCTAACCTAGAAGCTACACCTGAGCGTGGTGATGAGGCATATGCTAATGACCTCTACACTGCACAGACACGTGGCTTGCAGGATGCAGAGCGCGAAGCTGGTGGCAAGGCGTTTATGAACTTGTTCCGCACTGGAGCAGGTAGTAGCAACGTAGCTGCTGCTGCGGCTGCTATGCAGGATAAGACTAACCGCGCATACTCTAATGCAGCACTACAATCTAAACTCATGTCGCGTGGTATGGGTCGTCGTGAGAAGAACGAACAGCGTATGCCACTTGCTAACCTCTACAACCTGTTCGCTACACGTGCATCGCAAGGTGCCAATGCTGAATACAAGCCACAAGATCCGCTCGCTGGTGATAAGATGGGCGATGCTGCACGTAACTCGCTGGTTGCTGGTCAGGACATCACGAAGATGTTCGCTAAGCAAGGTGGTGAGTTTGACTACGTACAGCCTAACCTCGGATACGGTAATGCACTAGCAGGTCTTGGTAGCAGCATTAGCAGTGCATTCGGTGCTATGGGTGCCAAGGGTGCGTACAACAACAGACAAGGTGGTGGTGCTGGTGTTGGTGGCTTCGCTGCTACAGGTGATAGTGGTGGCAGTAATGGCATGTTTACAATGAACCAGAGTGACTACGATAGTTCGTACTAGGAGTACACAATGCCTAAGACGATGCCAGTCGCTATTAAGGATCAGACTGGCGACTTTGTTATGCAGATGGCACAGGGCAATCAGGCTCTTGCACGTCTGTATACGCAGTTGCTAGCTAGATACGAAGAACGCATGGCGCAGCAGGAACATCAAGAGAAGATGTACGGCATGCGCTCTGCTGATGCTGATAGGCGTACAGGTGAGAATGAGACTAGGTGGTATGATCGTAGAGACTACGACCACCAACTACGTAATCCAGCAGGTGCACCACAAGGGCCTAACCTACTTGGACCCGGTGCTGCCGGTGTTGGCAACCCTATGGCACCTAATGCTGCTCCTGCACCACAATCAGCAGCGCCTACAGGTACTCAACGTCCTAGTGTCTACTCACTGCCTAACCCGTATGACAACGGTCAAGGCGCGGGTGTGAATGCGCCAGCAGCACCCGCGCGACAATCATCTAACGCTGGCGCAGGAATGGATGCTTATGCAGCCGCAGATCATACGGACTTCAGTGCACAAGCAAAGCTACCGCCAACAGGTACACCGTCTGTCTCAGCGCCTCCACGATCCCCTCGGAGAGAACCTCCACCTAACACTCAACTACCCTCGCAACCGCGTGTTACCGCTAGGACAGCACAGACCCGGCCTCAAGCAACTTATCTACCCATAGATCAGAAGTGGCTAGACTTGATGCACCAGCAGGAGGACAAGTTCCAACTGCCACGTGGTACGCTGATGACTGCGTATGGTATGGAGAACGGCGGTGGTCGTTCATTTGGTAAGAACCCGAACAGCACTGCTGAAGGTATCTTCCAGTTCACACAGAAGCTGCGTGATGAATACAAGCTCAGCAATCAAGACATATACAACCCTGCTAAGATGATCCCTGCGGCTGCATTCAATATGCGGCGTAACGCTGACATCTTAGAGCGTGATCATAAGATCAAGCTACCACTCACGCCTGAAACTGTGCCGATGTTTGTCGCGCTGCATCAGTGGGGTAGCGGTGCTGGGCCACGTGCTATAGCTGCATACTTGAAGAACCCTGACGCGCGTATGATTGATGGCAACATCATGGGTACTACGCGCGATGCAAGTGGCAATGTCATTCCTAACTACAACGTGTTGGCTATCAATGGTCAGAAGCCTACCGTAACTGTGCGTGAGGCGTTGCAGAACAAGTCAGCGCCATATCTGAACGCGTACATGCGGCAGTTCCCAGATCATGCCAATCAACCTGTAGGACAGTATAAGTCTACACCTGCTCCAGAGGTACAGGAGCCACAGACTGCACAACTACCACAGCGTCCAGCAGGGCTTATGCCGCGTGAGCAGTTCGGTGCACATAGAGAGCATGACACGAAGGGAACTGATCCGCGTCTAGTACGTGCAGTGCGTGGTGGTGCTGAGATAGCACTACCTCCGGGTTATACAATAGAGCAGACATCAGGTGCTAGACCGGGTGGTCGTGCTTCTAGTCATCATCACAAAGGCAATGCTGGCGACTTCAGGATCATTACACCTGATGGCGAGCGTATACCTCATAGCGGTCCAGACTACACTGGATTGTATACGCGGCTAGCACGTGGTGTTAAGACGTGGGTACGTGAGAACGATCCAGAGGCTGAGAAGCATATTGGCTATGGTGGTGCGTTTGAGACTAGCAAAGGTAGTGGTCGTGCTGATACGATGCACTATGATTGGGGTGGTAGTCGCGGTCGTCTGCGTCCTGAAGTACAGTTCTCTAGACTGCAACTGCTTGCAGACCATGAACGCAATGCACCTACACAAGTAGCCCAGAGGGCGCAGCCCGGACCAGCTTCACCTGCTGCAACTCAAACTCAAGCCGCTACATCGACCACACCTACACGCCCTGAAGTTACTTCAGCTATGTCGCGTATACCGACTAGCGGTGAAGTGACTGCTAGCTTTGCACCGCCTATACAAAATGCATTTGGTGATAAGGCACCTACACCACAGGTTGCTACTGCACCTACCACTCCTGAAGCTACGCCTAAAGGTATCACGCCGCCTGATAGAGCTAGTGTCATAGCACGTAGTGACCTTGATCATGGGCTAGATGAAGAAGGCCGCTTCCAGCGTGGTATACGTGACACTGATTGGTACAAGGAGTTCAACACTAAGTACAATGAACCACCTAACCTAGATGATCCTAACTACAACTACCGTGAAGCATGGAAGTCTGGAGCGCGTCCTGATGTACGTGATCCTACTGACAACAACATGCTGCATTGGCCCAGCAAGTTCAAAGGACCAGATCATCCTAACAGGTTCGTAGATGGTGTTGACACTATCACAGGTCAGCCTAGTCAGGGACCGCAGACACCGCCTGATGTAGCTACACTCACAGCACGTAGTGATCCTGACTACAACGCTGCGGCTGCTGGTACGCCTGCTGATAATGAACTACCGGGTGACATGTATGGGTCATACTTCGATATGCCCATGCCACCTATTCGTCCACCTATTGAACAGGAGATAACACAAGCTGATCGTACGCCGGGTCCGTATGACAGCGTGCAGGATGCTATGGTCGGTGCGATGAAGCAGCGCACTAATCCTGCGTACACTGATGAAGACTTTGCAGTAGCTACACCACCAGCGGATATGCCTCCGCAGCTTGAAGCTGGTGCTATGCCTAAGCAGCCACTGCCTAATGAGTTCTCATCTGTAACACCACGTCAGGCTACACCTGACCCACTGCTCGGTGGTGCTACGCCGCCTAACTACTTCAAGCTCTCGCCGTCGCTAGACACACCTACAGCAGAAGCACGCGCACCGCTGCCTCCCGGCTTCAAAGTGCCGTTCCCTGCCCTAGATGGTAGTAGCACAAGTGCAGTAGCTAGCGCACCTAGCAACACGATGCCGCGTGGTGGAACGCAGCTACCACCTAATCTACCACGTCAGCTTGAGCCGGAGGTTGTATCAGGTAACGCGCCTACTACACGTAGTATCATTGATGCTATCTATAGTGGCAAGCTGCCTAATATGTCTACATCGCTAGACCCTAACGCTACCAATGACCGACCGAAGACTGACGTTGATAGCTACAAGAACTACATTAGTGGTGGCAACACATCTGAGAAGCTGCAACAGATCGGTGAGTGGTTGAAGGAGCGTTACAACTACGCAGGTGAGAACAACAAACCACCTGTTGATAATCAAGAGGTGTTCCAGAAAGCTGTACAAGAGTTTGTAAAGAACGCTGGTCCTAATGCTGCGAGCATGTTGACTAACTGGTTGTATAGAGATCGACAACAGCAGCCACCTAAGATGGATGGTCGTCCACCTAGTGCACCTACACCACCACCACCTGCACCTGAGCGTTTGATGCCTAACGGACAACCGTACTATCCGAAGTCAGAAGAACTTATAGTACCACCACCAAAGGGTAAAGCTGGACCTGCTAACACTGTGCTTAGTGGACCGCCAGCTACAGGTGCAGATGCTGTACCTCTACCGGGTGCTGGTAAGCCTGCTGCTAAAGGTACACCTGTGCAGCGTATCATCGGTCCTGATGGTACACCTGTATTCGTTGTGCCTAATGCAGCAGTGCAAGCACCTATAGTTGAAGAAGCCGCAGAGCCAGAATAATGTCTGACGGTTATACAGCGTATACACGTGAGGACTTCATATCCAAGTTCGGCTACGATCCTGACGGTGTAGCTACAGACGCTAAGACTGCGAGCGCAGATGAGCCGTGGGTTAGGAACCACTTGAAGTCTGCTGCTGTAGGTGTGATGACACTGCCTACAGACTTAATCAACTTCGGGCCTACTGTGTATCAAGGTGCAGGCGCACTCTACGATGCGTATTCTAAGGACACCAAGTTCTCAGATGAGTTTCAGAAGCGCATTCAAGTTGAAGGTGCTGATGATAACAAGCTCAAGCATCTGCAAGATGTAATAGCGTCATGGAGACGGCGTGATCCTTCGTTAACTGATGAACAACTAAAGAGTGGTATCGCTGACTATCAGAAGTCGAAAGCGTTTGAAGACTTCTCTACTGAACAGTTGAGCGGTCCACACTACCTTGCAGCTAAGTGGCGTGATACTAGTAGACGACTATTAGGTGATGAGCGCACCGAAGATGAGCGCAGTTGGACAGAGAGTGCTGCCGAAGCTATAGGTGGTGCGTTCATAGGTGCACCTGTTGGACCTGTTCTTAGCGGTGCTAATGCCATTGCACGTACGAGTGCTGCTGCCGCGAGTGTCATGGCTAATCCCGCAGTACGTGGTGCTGTGCGTGTAGGTGAAGCACTCACACCGTTGACCATACCTTATAACGCTACGAACGTAGCTATCAACGCCGGTGCTGGTCTAGCTATAGATCAGGGCATGCGCTATGCACAGGGTAAGAGTACTGCATTCACACCTACACCAGAAGATCCTGCTGGCATTCCTGCACTAGCTGGTGTGGTAGGTGCAACAGGCGCTGCCGCTGCATTCGTAGCTGCTGTGCGTGGTAGGACTAGGCAGGCGATACACCCTAGTCAAGTTGAAATCAACCTTAACAATGATCCGCACCTAAACTACAGCGTTAGCCCTAATGCACCGACAGGTCAAGCTATTATAGACGGTGGTCCTGTACAACAGCTAGGTCCATCATCGGAGATTGATGCTGTAGCTAACAGCGGTATGTGGGGACGTATACAAAACCTACGCCGTACAGCGCGTGAGCGTTTCATTGATCAGAACGCACAGCCTCTTGGTATGATCCGTGATATACACGGTGGTCAAGTAGCACGTGAAGCTGAAGACTTATACACACGTAACACAGGCGCGGTGTTGAATGATCGCGTAGCATCAGACAGCCTCACTATAGATGGCCCTGTGCTTGATGCTTGGTCAGCGATGGTGCCTGAGAAACAGCGCGCAGTTGCTGCCTCACATTGGTTGACATCGTACGGGTCAGACATACTCACGACGATGGATGACTACCGTGCTAGGATCGCTGATATACAGACACAGATAAACAATCCTTACACGCACCAGTCGTCACTAGCGGGCTTGCGTAGAGAGGAAGCTGCATTACAGACTGACTTGCAACGGCTAGTAGCTGATGATCCTACAGCACGTCAACGCATACCCGCACGTCCGCAGAACTCTGTATTCGCTGCACGTAATGCATTCATAGTTGATCCTGATCCACAAGTTGCTGCGTATAGGAACGCTGTACAAGCGCGCAATAGAGAGTTGCTTGATAGACAGGTAAGAAGTGGTAGGTTGTCGAGCGTTGTTGCTGATGAATGGCATAGACGCAACCCGTACTATGTACAAGCAGTCAGCGATCCGCACGGTGATCTAACTGGTTGGTCGCGTACGTTTGCAGACCTCAGTGATAAAGCACGTACCTCAAGGCTCAGGGCTAGCGAGGGTACGTCTAAGGGTGCACTACGTGAAGGTCCACTACGCTCATTCAGCAGAGAGATACCACAACCACCTACTACACCTAATGCGCCAGAGACACGCATCACACAACCACTGCATCCACTAAGTGCGGCGAAACAATATACAGATAAGACGCTACGTGAGGCTGCACACACGACAGCACGTAATCAATTGTTTAGACTGCTAACACGTGATGCTGTTGGTAATCCTTCACACCTTGTTACCAATGGGCGTATACGTGCTGTACAAAGTGGGCAGGGTCGTTACTGGTTCACACCTGCACAGCTAAAGTCGCAGCAGTTTAGACACCTAGAAGATAGCCCTAACATCGGCATCGAGTGGGAGAACGGTCGTGCACGTGTATGGGAGTTCGGTGATCCTGAAGTAGCACGTGCTGCGCGCATGGAGCCTGTGCAACTTAGTGGCTTGATGAAAGCTGTTACAGTCATCACTAACAACAATAAGTTCTGGACAACAGGTCCAGGCAACGCACCATTCGCATTCATCAACGCTTACTACAATACAGCGATTGCGATGCTGACCCATAGGAATGATCGTGTCTTCGGACCTATATCACATAGGCTGCATCAGTTCTTACCAGAGCGTGTAGCTAGAGGCATCAACGCTGTAGTGCCTGACATATCATCGGTGATAGTTGGTATACCGTACTACGCGATTAGGAACCTTATTCAACTACAGACACACTACTTGACACGTCCCATAGCGCGAGCACTTGCACAACAGGTAGCGCCCTTTCAGGCGTTGCAGACTGCACTAGGTCCACGTGCATATAATGCTGTGATCGCTGCGGCATCACGCGCTGCGCTGTGGGCTGACAATGCTGAAGCTGTAGCGGTGCGCAGAGGTGGTGCTGGGCATGGTACACATAGCATCGACAACATACCAGTTGTACGCAACTCATTCAGTGCAATGAAGGAGCATGTGCCTGCACCTATGAGGCATGTGTGGCAGTTGTATACAGACATACTTGACAGCTTCCACATGGCTGACAAGGTGCAGTACTACACACAGAACCATGCGATGTTGTCACGTCAGTATGGTGGCAATATACCTCCTGCTCGGATAGAGCGACTACTTGATGAGACACGCAATATCGCCGGTGACATGTCGCTTGTACCGGGTAGTAAGATAATGCAAGATGTAGAGCGCATGGTACCTTACATGACGCAGACCAAGTTAGGTGCATATCACCTGATACGGAACATGTTCGGTAGGGATACCGCGCTTACGACACTACCGCGTATGATGGTGGGTATGGGTGCTATAGCACAGTCATACTACTTTATGACGCACTGGAATGACGAGAGCCGCAAGATGCTGTGGGAGCAGACACCTGAGTATGACAGGTATCGCTACGCATACTTGCCCGCACCGAAGCTAGCACTAGCACACTTCCAAGGTAAGACGCTGCCATTCAGCGAGGACTTGTACTATAAGATACGCATACCTCCTGACATCGCAGGCATGGTTGCTGGTACTGCCGCATTCTTTCAGATGATGGGCGCTATTCCTAGTAGTGCTACTATCAAGCCATTGAGCAGTGACATAGGCAAGGTGTTCATTGATAGCTTCACACCAGCTATGCCGCCTGTGTTGCAGATACTACTTGCACAGAGTGGCAAGCGGCTTGATCCATCTACGTCTGAAACACGTGGTGGCAATTGGATACGTGATAGTGGCTCACTGTTCCGTGCTGGTCCTAATGCGGAGAGCGTGTCTAACTTAGGTGAGATAAGCAATAGCACATCGTTGATGATGGCCGCTATGTTCGGTGCTATGGGTACACACATAGCGATGGCTACTGATGTGATGTTGCACTCTGCTAACTACAACAAAGGCACAGGGCCTTCGCCACTGCCAACACCTAGAGAGAGTGCTAACTACGGTGAAGGGTTGCGTCGTGCTACTGGTGAAGTGTTTGATCGCACTGTGTCTAGGGTGCCAGAGATACCGCTAGTATGGCAGAACAAAGAACGCTACAGTGCAATGACGCCAACGTGGCAGGTGACATCACAGAACAATGTGCACATCAGCTCTATTGTAGGTATGCGTAATGACTTAGGCAAGGCTGCGATGGAGCGTAGACAAGCTGCGGTGGATGCTGGTGGTATACCTGAGAAGGCGATGACTAGTGCACTGCTTACACAAATCGCTAATGACATCGCAGCGTGGCAGTATCCAAGTGGTGATCTAGGCAAGCTGAAAGCACAGCAAGCAAAGATACGTGCGGCTGTACGTGGCATTGATGCACAGTATAACATGCCACTCGAACAACGCACTCAAGAGAAGAACAAGTATGTGAAGTTGCAGAATGCTAACCTAGAACAGCAAAGGCTTGCAACGCTGTATGCTGAGCAGGTGATAAGCGATAAGTATGGTCAAGCTCTGCAACCACTACTACGCGGTAGGCAGATTAACATGTCTACGCTTGACAAGATCATGCGTGAGAACAGTGGTAGACCGGCTGCTGCTCCTGTCGGTACGCAACAACAGCCGGTCCCGTAGCTATACACTGTATACGTCAGCCTTCTTGATCTTCTTGATAGTAGACCACCGATGAACACCATCGGCATCTGGCACAGATATACCGCATTCGGCAGGGATTATGAGTTGCTTACCTCCTATCAGGATGGGTGCTTCTGCGTGCTTAACGAGTATCCTAAGAGCGGCTTTAGCTACATCACGTCGAGCGATACCGATGAGTCCATCGTGTGTGTTAAGTGCGATGCGTGCTTTACCCTTCGGCCAAGCGGGGTCGTCGTGCGCTTTGTATATTACCCTGCATATGTGATCCCCGATAGTTGACTGTGGATAGAATGCTACGATAGCTTCGGTGCTTTCATCGGTAGCTGGTATCAACTGCATGTACCGCCTACCGTATGCATTGTAGATCGCTCGTTCCTCACGAACCCTTTTTAGGTCTTGCTCCCAACCTTTCTTCAGTTCGGGAGTTAGCTTATGGTACTTGACAAACGCCTCGCTTGCTGTGCTTAGTGATAAGCCAGTTGTAAGCGCGAGCCTGTCAGGCATCATACGGTAGTTAAGACCATGACGACACCTCTTAGCAACGAAGCGAATGGTTGGCTTGCCAGCAAGCTCCGCGTTGTACTCGATGCCGTCGCGCTTAGCGGCGATGTCGTCCAATGGGTAGCGGTCGAAGGTGGGAACCTTGTCGTACGGTATGTCGAACATGTCAGCGGCAAGAGCGCGGTGACAATCGTAGGAGCCATCAATACGCGCCCGCTCAAACTGAGCAATCCACGTGTCGATGTTGTAGCGCCAGCCGACGACGCGAGCCTCCGCTTGACTGCCGTCGATGTATATAAAGCAGCAGTCAGGATCAGCAATGAACATCGCTTTCGCGCGGTCGGGAATGTTCTGAAGGTTAGCTCCACTACCCCACAGCGTTTGAGCACTACTCAATCTACCCGGCGCGTTGCGTACCCCCGTTTGTCTGTAGTCGCATCGCATCCGTGAGTCGTTGTCTGGCCTAGCTGATGCATACACGCTGTAGAACTTGTCGTCTTCGATGTACGCATCTACAGCATCAAGCACTGCACGTGCAGCGGCAGGGGTTCTTGGGTGCTTACGCATCAATTCGCGATTGGTAGCGTCAGTACTCGTTCCCCTGCCGACAAGCTTCAGCTTACTGAAGTATAGCTCTGCCATCTGCTTCGGGCTGTTAGGGTTAGGTGTGTAGTACTCATCACCAACAGCCTTACGTGCTGCGTCGTAGAACTCTTGCAGCTTGCGTTGTAGGTCAGCGTATAGGTTGCCACCGATGTTAGGATCTAGCATCTGCTCACGCATCGGCATGTCGTTGAGCACACCACCGACAGTCATTAGTACTAGGTGTGCTTGCAAGCGCATGACATGCTCGAAGTAGAACTTGTCTAGCTTCTGCTCCTTCAACTCCGCAACGATGTGCGCATTCGCTGCAAGTGTGAGAGCGCAGTCTTTACAGTTGTATATCCAGAAATTATCAACACCCCCTGTGTGACGCCAATCGTCCTTCTCATTCTTATAGTACGGATGCATTGTGTACTGCTTGACGATGAAGCCAAGGTCGTGCGGCATTGGGGGATATAACACATGATGACCAAGCAGCGTGTCGGAGTATGCTGGCTTGCAGCGAATGCGATCCTTAAACCAGAGCCACGCCATGTCGAAGCCTCCATTCTGCCACACCAGCTTTGCAGTAGGCGATGTGTATAGCTGTTGCAGATTAGAGCGTAGGCTTCGTTCTTCATACGGTGTATAGATGTTATCTTGTTCGTTACGGAATGCGATGCACATGGCCTCGTGTGCTGTAGGAGCAAGGCCGACGCAAGCTGTCTCATTACTGATGACCTCAATGTCCGAAGCGACCGGATCACGTGAGGCTTTACACATACGAATATAGTCAACTGCTTGTGTGTAGGTGGGGTTGATGTGGGTAGTGACTGCATGTGGTTTGTACTTGCCAAGTATCACAGGGCGTAGCTTATCAGCGATGTCCATGTCGAAGATGACGTGTGACATAGGATCACGTGCGCAGTAGGCAGGGTTGTATGTGCATATAGCTGTGACAGGCTTGCCAAGTATCTGACAATCCATTACACTGCCGCGCCAGTTAGTTATCCCTTTCTTACCTAGCACCGCTTCGACTGCGTAGTTGCCTAGCAGTAGTACGTGCTTGAGATTGGGTAGTAGTGATAGCTCCCACAGCAATAGCTCTTGCCATGAAGTCAGCTCATGCTTACCAACTGGTTTACGATTAGTGCTGTCAGTTACATCAAACGCGACTTGGCGCTTGACTACGTTAGTGACGTAACATTCATGGCGTTTCACCTCTGGACAGTATGTGCGTATGGCCTTCCACAGTATGTTGCCCGCCCCACCTACCAGTGGCACACCTTGAGCGATCTCGTTACGTCCGGGAGCTTCGGCTATCACTGCGAGTGTGGCAAGGGTGACACCTCCCATCGCACACTCCACAACCATACCCGCCGTCTGTGCTTGTAGTGTGAACTTGTCGCGCAGTTCTGTCATGTTCATTTGTTGAACTTCCTTTTCCAACCCATTGACTTGAGCGATGTAGCTAGGCTGCGTTGGTCGGTTACTATCGTTGCGTGCTTTGCTGCGCGTGTTACTCCTGTATAGAAGTTAGGTCGGCTTAGGTTGAAGAACGCACATGATGCCATGATGTATGTCACGTTGTCGTACTGACTACCTTGACACTTGTGAGTTGTCAGTGCGTAGGCTAGCTCGATCACCTTACGTGGGTCGTAGGTGTAGTGTCGCATATGCTTAGCACTGTATTCCTCAACGGCTGGTGGTAGTTCGACAATGCGATCACCGAAGTCAATCTCAAGTACACCTAGTGGGTCGATGTCTACTACCTTACCTACCTCACCGTTGAGCATCTGCTTAGTCTCAGGACATGGGATGAAGCTGCCCATCAAGCCGACACCATTGTTGTTATACTCTGTGAAGCGTTCACCGTAGTCACGTAGGTCGTAGCTGTTCGTGTTGCATACAACCTTGTCGCCTATGCTGACGTAGACCTTGTTCTTCACCTCCCACTTGTTGCGTGGTAGTTCGATCTTACCCGGCATGGTAGGGTTGAAGCGTGCTTGTAGTATGGTGTTCAACCTGATAGTGCCGATGTCACTCTTACGTGCTGGCGATATGATCTGGTTGTTGATGCTACTCCAATCTACCTCGCTGTTAGTAAGTGAGCCATACAATGTATGCAGCACTGCGTCGCCTAGATGTACGCCAACGTCTTGATTGCTAGTAAAGAACTGACCACGTGCGATACGTCGAGCAGCTTCGATGATGCCGTTGCCTTCGGCTTGTCGATAGATGTTGTTGAGTGTGAAGGTGTTAGGCATAGCGAGACACTTGCTGAACGGCGACGTTGGATCAGCTAGTTGTGTGTTCTCGATCGGTGGTAGTTGTCGAACATCACCGAACGTACGCAAGCAGCCACCACTAGGGATAGCTGCTACTAGGTCACGATGTAGTGCTGTTGATACCATCGCATACTCATCGACGATGATAACGTATTGCTCAAGTGGGTTGGTGCGTTTGCGAGTGGGACCACTAACAGATGTAGGTTCACCTGTTTCTTCGTCTATGTCAGGGCGGTTAAACTCTAGCAGCTTGTGGATAGTTGTAGCTGGGTAGCCGGTCGCTTCTCTAATACGCCGCGCTGCCTTACCAGTAGGTGCAGCGATTGCGAATGATACACCAACTGCATCGAGTTGTTCGCAAGCTTGCTTGATGATTGTAGTCTTACCTGTGCCAGCCTCACCTGTTACGCTGACAAGACGCTTAGCTGTATCTATGCAAGCAGCTACTGCGGCTTGCTGTTCCGCATCTAATTCCATAGCGATGTTCCTTATATGCTGCTAGGTTTCGCAGCCAGCTATACGTTGTATAAAGCAAACGCCGCACACACAGGGGGAATACAAGTGTGCACGGCGCTGCTCAGTCAGTCAGCTAGACGAAACGGGGGCGTTAACCGACTGACGTAGCTCCATCGCTTTCCTCACCGCGCTTGTTGGCGATGACCTCATGCTTGATGCGCGTCAGGCCCGAGTTGGCATACTCAGGGGTGTCAAGGAACTCGACCACCTTACGTGCGTCAGACATGATGCGATCCACAGTGAGCTTGGCACCTGGGATGACGTTGCCAGCTTCATCGGTGACACGCACGAAGAAATGGAACGTGCGCTTCTGCGGTGCGCGGTTGACCTGCTTCTTCGCGGACGATGAAGTGGCGGAACGGATAGGAGAAGTAGCCATTAGGTGTATCCTCTTGTAAGAGTTGGGTTGAAGTGCTAGATGGCGCACGTTGAGTACGCCACCTAGCTAGTATACACAGGCTAGTTAGATAGGCAACACCTGAGACACTTCCGCACGTGGATTGTTCTCAAGGTCTTTACCCATACGAACGCGGGCGCGAGCTTCACGACCTACGAAGTCGTTAGGATCAACCGCGTTAGATGCAGCGACACCGAACGCTTGGCACGTCTTCTTCAACCGCCAGCGATCAGCCGGAATGTCGCGAGCTACCACGTTGAGAGTGAACGTCAACTCATCAACACCATCACCCGGATCGAAGTCAGCAGGGAACTCCGAGCGTGGCACTTGCAACGTGAGCGTGAGCATCGTGTTGCCAGATGACGCAGCAACCTTGTCCTGTGCAGCAGAACAGATCACCTTGTACTCACCCGGCGGTAGCTGCGGAGGTGCTTCCGCATCGGCAATGTTAGAACTAAAGGTAAGCAAACCCATTGTAGTCTCCATGTTTATGTAGCTATACAGCGTACAACCACACATTAGAACTAGCAAGCTACGACGGCTAGTCCGTGTGGATAGAACTACTACTAGATGTAGTAGGGCTATTTCGGGATTGGGAGTTTAACGTAGCCGCCTTTGGTGAATGTGTCCCACCAGTCAGCTATAGTGTTGCCTTCGTTCTTGTTAGCGTTGTACTTCCACTCGAACGAGGTGTTGCCTGACATGTCGAACATGCGTGATTTCATCGGGCTTCTCAACCGCTCAGGGCGTATAGAGATATAGCGTTTGCCACCTTGATCACGCATGTTCCATACTTCACTGATGTCCTTGCTCGTCATGTTAGGTAGTTGACCGCCGAGCATCATGCTCACACCGATCACACCACCATCGCTATTACGATCTGCATCTTTCTCGTGCGTGATGAAGATGATGTGCTTGTTGAGCATGCCAGTGATACGGATCATGTTAGACACGAAGGCACCAACGTAGATGTTACGCATACCGTAGCCATTCAAACCCGGCGACTCGATGCTAGACTTAGGTGCGACGTTGACAGCGTGACGTAGTGCATGTTCAGAGAACTTCGTGAGGCTATCTACGATCACAGTGTCGAAGTCATTCAGCATGTTATACAATGTATAGGGGTCAGGCTTCATTCCTTCCTTAACAATGTCTACAGACTTCTCACTTGTCAGGTTGATACGTGCCCAATTAGGCATGTTACGAATAGACATATCACCGTCAGGATCTAATGCGATGAACAGCTTACGACCGGGCGCAGTTGCAGCTAGTGTAGTCTTACCACAACCTGCATCACCCCATAGTATCATTGACATACGCGATAGCATGTCAGTAGGTTTCTCTATCTTCAACTCCACGTGGTATCTCCCTGATGTGTAAGTACTATTATAGCATACACTAAATCACAAGCAAGCTAGGAGCGGAGCGACACACGCTCACTCCCAACTATGGATCAAGTGTTTCTGCTAGTGGCGACCAGCGATCTACTACCATCTCGTTATCGAATATGTGCTTACGTTGTTCTTCATTCTCACAGCATAGTGGGATGAAGGCGCATGCACGGAAGTAGCGGTTGCAGCTATGTGTGTACATAGGTGCGTTAGTAGGCTCGTCGTCGTATTGTAGTATGGTTGCGAGTGTGTGCATTACCCACTTATGCCATTCGTAGAATGTGTCTTCATTGCGTGTAGTAGGATAACGCATGATGCCGTCGCTGTAGCTACTAGACTTAGGCACTGGTATCTGTAGGCCCCACATGATGACGTTGCGAATGGGCTTGTCTAGGACAGTTGACATCGCGACACAGTATCCAGTGACTTGATTAGAAGTGTCAAAGCTGCTGCTCCAGACAGTATCAATGCGACTACCAGTCTTGTTCTCATGTACTTCAGGTATGGTGTCATTAGGTCTAAGAGTATCAAGGCACACAGCATCGACCCTACCAATGAACCGAACAATAGGCTTATCGCCGTGATCATGCAGTGTGACATCGAATGGTACTTCTATGCCGATGATGCTTGCGTCGTCGTTACAGATTGGTATGAAGCGACCAAGCGGATAACGCTGTACGTAGGATATAGCCGCACTTTCAAGGTTAGATTGCGTTCGTCTATTGTCTCTCGGATCATCGTGATAGCCAGACGTTTCCAAGAGATTGAGACACATCTGCATGCAGCGTGTCTCGGCATCTTCCGCGCTATTAAAGTAAGTGTGCGCCTGTTGCCAGCGATCTGGAAAAGCAGCATTGTTGAATAGCTTTCCTGCGTAGTCGTTGATTGCGGTATACTTTGTATAGTTAGTTGGCTCTTTGCTGTTGAAGTCAGTTAGCAAGTCGAAGAAGCGACAACATGCGAACACGTCATGCATAGCGCGACCGGCTTCGAGTGGTAGCACTCGTTCATTGCCGCTAGGCAAACGTTTACCGTGCCAGCTATGAATGATACCCCAACGTGGACACGTATTAACTGCGCTCATCGTGCTGTAGTCTATCCACGGCAGCGTTAGGTCCACTGTTGGCTTTATTAGCATTATCTTCTAGCTCCTGTAGTTGTTCTATGTGACGTGTCATCAGCAACTCGATGCAGCGGTCAGCTAGGCGTGCCCAATCCTTGCTCCCTTCTGTTTGTTCGTTCATTAGGTCCAACAGTGCTTTCGCCGTAGTTATACGTTGTATAGTCGATGGCATTCTTGATAGGCTCCTTTACCCATGTGTTGCCGAAGCAGATGTATTGCATCTTACGCCAGAACCAGTTAGGTTCATACCCTTTGTGCGGACGCCACACGAAGCCACCATGTTTAGGTGTGGCACCGAACATGTAGCAGTGCCAATCACTGTACTCTGGTATGTCTATCTTGAACTGGTTATCAGGTGGGAATGTCATTGTTTGATGTCCTCACCTGCTTCATTCTGCGGGTGCATCGACTGGCGGACCTTCTCCCAGTCTTGCTTCAGCTTCTGTCCTACTGTAGCGATGTTAGCGATGATGTCAGCCATCTTATCTACAGTTGTGATGATCTGCGTCATTTCCTGACGTAGCATTTCGTTGTCTTCAGCGAGTAGCTCTAGACACTTAATCACACCTTGCTCTGTACCCATTGTCTTAAGGGTGTGACGTATATCTCTAGCTCTCTGCACATAGTTAACCATTGCAGTCTCCTTATACGTTGTATAGCTACTTGGTGATGTCGATGTCAGCGTGTTGCAGTGTGAGCGCACGTAGATCGTATAGAAGTTCCTCTAGACGCTCAAGCGCCTTGTTGGCTTTCTCATACTGGCGCTGTGCTTGCTCAGCTTTGCGCTCCAACTTGATAGCTGATGCGATGCTACTAGCATGATGCTTAGCTTGTTGTGCTGACTTAATGAGTTCAGCAGCGCGAAGGCGACGGTCACGTAGTGTTTGCAAGAATGCATCCTGCTCAACGTCAGTCATGTTGAGCAGCGACTTGGGATTGATAGGGTCATCAACAACAACGCCAGCCGCACGTGTTACCGTGGGCTGGCGCAGTTTGACGACTTTGTTGTTGTCGTCTGTCATGGGAGGTTATACCACTGGTTTAGCTGTGATGATAAGCGCAGGCGTAGCTTTCTTCTCAACCTTCGTCACAGCTTCATCTACTAACGAAGCCTTCACACCACGCTTGATAAGCTCAGTCTTCAACTCATCAACGTCAACACGTGTAGCAGGCTTGTTAGCTGCGAAGTCGAACTGCCAATCACTACCTATGAGGTTGTCAGTAGCCTTCAGCATCTTCTCAGCAGCTTCGTTACGCACCTTAGCGATCTTGACAGCGAACTCATCGTTGATGACTGACTTAATAGCGTTGTAGCGTTTCTCTGCGTTGGAGCGCAGCAGTGTTGCAGTCATGTACTCAGCAGCTAGTTGGTCAACGCTATCTTGCGTAGTCTTAGGTGCTGTGAAGTCGGCTATACATTGTATAACGCGCATTTCAAGCGGCAGCGGTTCTTCTTTAGGCTTTATCTTTGTCGTTGCCATCATCGTCTCCTTGTCTGTTGGTAGCATCTAGTATTATATCACATTCAGAAACACATGCAAGTTTAGCAGCCTTTACCTCATCTAGTCGCTTCCTACGTGTGGCCTTGTACTCATCACCCCAAGGCCACTCAACGTGCTTATACAATGTACGCATGCGGATCTTACGTATAGTTGATACGTCCAACTGTATGTTGTAGCCTTCTTTCATCTTAGCAGTTACGAATGACGCATCGCAGCCAGTCTCAAGCATCTGCATGATACGCTTGACGTAGAATAGGCGCATACCTACACGTTCGCGAGCGAGCATGTCTTGAACGTTGTCAGCTTGTGTGCCTACGATCATGTGATGTGGATTGCAGCACCATGAGTTGTCGCAGTTGTGCCTGATCACATCACCAGTTTGCAGCGTGTAGCCTGTATAGAGCTGATACACGATGCGATGTACGTAGTAGTCCTTCTGTCCTATCACCACACGCGGTCTGTATTCACCGCGTGTGCCTTTACCATGTGCGCCCTTCCACTCCCAGCATAGTTCTTTGTCACCATCATGCATGTTGATGCGACGGAACACATCGTAGAACTCTGACTTCTGTTTGCGTGGGCGGAACTTCTCGTTAATAGCACCAGCACGTTGATCTATGACATGCTGCGGGATTGTCTTCTTCTCAGCCACTGTTTAACTCCATATAGAGTGAGTGTGATTGGTAGCATGTAGAGTAGTCCGTAGATGAGGATAGCTGAGAAGTAGTACTTAGCGTATAGCCACATCATGTGCAGTGCGTATTCATGTGGCATCAGTGTGCACCCTTGCCAGCTACCTCCGCAAGTGCGACTTCTTCAGGGTCATGTAGCGTGCACACTTCATAGTGTCCTGTGTGCGTAGGTTTGACGAAGCGGTTCTGTGCTGCCCGTGGCGGACGAAAGCCTTCGAGCAGGTCAGCAGTGTTCGGTAGTTCGCAGATAGGTAGCAGAGCGCGCTTGTTGTCAGCGCCTACTACACTAGCGCAGATGATGTAGCCTGTAACGTCGTCGTTAGTACGCATGCACTCGACTATTACGAGGTCACCTAGTTCGATTGCTAGCATAAGGTGACGAATGTGTGTCTGTACCATAGGTGCAGGCATGCGAGGGTTATCGCTAACGATGTCGATGTAGTAGCCTTCATCAGTCGTGGTTGGTGATTTCATTGTCATGTTCCTTGGTTATACGTTGTATAGCGGTGGCGTGCTATATGCGCGACCTTGTTAGCACACCACCGCCATTACACATACGCTACACTACCTGTTCCATATCGTAGACCTGCTCCATTAGTGAAGCTACACGATCTACGAGTATGTTCTGCATGCTGCGTGACATGTCATCACACTGTTCATGCATGTGCAGCCATTCCTCATACAACGTGCCTAGCAGCTTCTCAAAGCCACGGTCGAACGCTTCCTTAGCGATGTAGATGTTACCATCACGATAGTAGCCGAGTACGTCACTAGGTAGAGAGGTGCATAGGTGCAGCTTCTCCAAGTCGATCATGTACTTATGGTGTGCGAGGATCTCGATAGCCTTAGCAAGCTGTGCCTTCTGATGACGTGTAGGTTTGTATGCCTCGATCTGTTGATCGAATGGTAGTGTCTTGATGTACATATCACGCGCCCACATAGGCATAGGGCGATGCATCTTGTTGAGATAAGCGCACGCATTGAGGAAGTCTTCGCTGCCTGCATGATAGCCTGTGTCAAGACTGTTCTCGAAGTAGTCTTGATTAGCGATCTTAGGCAGATATTCTACGAGAGTATCGTAGTCCATGTTGCATGCCCATAGCTCGCCAATGTGTGTACGAATGTACCATGTGTCAGCGAGTGTGCGATCCTCAGTCAAGTCTACAGTCTTCACATAGTCGTACGTGAAGAACGTTGGCTTGTCTAAACGTGTGCCTGTGTACATGGATTTGTAGTACACCACGTTATCATGTGTTTGGCGTTTCTGTACGCAGCGCATGCGATAGCCAGTGCTAACAGCTTCTTCATTGAGGAAGTACTTATCATGTTCCTCAAACACCTTAGCGATGTTGTTGTCTGTCACTGATACAACGATGTCAGCAGCAGCAACCTTGAGGTCATCAATGAGAGCTACGCCACCGCCTTCATCTTTAGCGTTGGTGAATAGCTCACGATAGGCTTGCCATGCTTTCCAGTTAGCACCTAGATGTGTGGTGAATGGAAGCTCGATGCGATCTTGCTCACTCTCACAGTAGATGCATTCAAACTCCTTACCACGGAACTTGTCACCGATTGAATAGAAGTTATACGTTGTATAGCCTTCACCACTACGCGCAGTGATTTCAATCGTAGCACCAAGGCGCAGTAGTGTAGCGATAGCGTACTTGAAGCCTGTGCCAAAGAAGCCGATAGCTGTATCGTCCTTCTTAGCAGACAAGCCCATCATAGTGAGAGAGCGACGATCAAACTCGCCGTTGTTATAGAAGCATACTGTGTTTGACATGGTAGTCATTGTTATTACTCCTTGTTGTATTTGATGTTGAGTTGAGCAACAGGTACATCTAGAGCGCGAGCTATGCTAGCACGTACCTTACGGATGCCAGCATCACGGTGATAGAGCATACGCATTTCACCATCGTAGAACCACGCAAGGCGTTGTCTTACATACTTCAGCACACCGCAGTCTTCACCTAATACAGTGACTGTGTAGTTAGTTGTCTTGGTCGGCATTGATCTTACCTACTTCTCCTAAGAGGGCCTGTTGCATACGGTTTACACGCTTCTGCTCATCAGCAGTGAGTATCATTGGTCGGTGGGTGGCGGACTCCTTCCTCTGTTCATGCAGCGATATGTCTAACTCAGCCATATCATCTGTAGGTGCGCTAAGTGATTGCACTACGCTATGCAGTATGATCTCATTGCTGCGCAGTTCCTCACGTAGCTTATGTATATGGTCGTTCAACTTGTCGATGAACTCCATGCGAGCGCGGTCCATGTCGTCAATCTGTGATGTTACGAGAG